>SAMEA3663208__coassemble_79_pt1 | contig 61179 bp, 56 predicted proteins | sample SAMEA3663208__metabat2_high_PE_016 | metagenome-assembled genome bin SAMEA3663208 (sample SAMEA3663208) | pig gut metagenome | biome: pig gut; feature: pig-associated habitat; material: faeces | place: China | collected 2013
GCCGAAAGATCTTTCCTGCATTTTCTTCTTGACAGAAGACACAACATATTAGGGGAAGGCTTTCCCCTCTTTTTTTATCCTCTTCAAAAATATTACAAATCTTTACATCATACTGTAACTAAAACTTGACATTTCCATCATCCCTTACTATCTTAATAGTATGGAATCGATTATTAAACAATTGAGGGAAAAACATTCTTATTCTCAGGAAGAACTGGCGCTTAAGCTTGGGGTCTCAAGGCAGACTTACATTAAATATGAAACTGGGGCTGTGGAGATGCCTTTGGAGATTATTCGTAAGGCGGCTGGGATGTTTGATGTAAGCTATTCCTGTCTTATTGATAACGTTCTGCCTGTGGAACCAGAGTACGATATTCTGAAATCGGAAAAGAAAACTGAATCTCCTGATATCCGCATAAGTATTCCGGAAAATAACATTGAAAAATTTAAGCAGGTTTTTCTCTATATTCTTTCCAAAGTTGGAGCCAAGCCTAATGTGGGGCAGACAGTTCTTTATAAGCTTCTGTATTTTATTGATTTTGATTATTACGAACTTTACGAAAAACAGTTGATGGGGCTTTCGTACATTAAAAATACTTTTGGTCCTACTCCTGTGGATTTTGCAAAACTTATCAAACAGATGGAAGCTGCTGGTCAGATTGAAGAAATCAAAACCAAATATTATCAGCATGATATGACAAAATATCTTCCAATCATTGAACCAGACCTAGAACTTCTTTCTGCCCGGGAACTGGAATTTATTGATAAGGAACTTGAAAAGCACTCGTCTAAATCGGCCAGTGAACTTTCTGCACTTTCTCATAAAGACATTCCTTGGATTGGAGCTAAAGATAAGGAAGTGCTGGATTATGAATCTGTTTTTTACAGGACACCTGAAACTTCGGTAAGGGAATATGTGGAGGAAGATGATTAATTATAAGACTGTTTCATACAGTATCTTGGTAAAAAATAAGCCTGTAGTTTTATTTTTTATCTCAATACTTTTTAAACTAATCCATATATGACAAAATTAGTTTATATTTCCCAATTCTGCTTTTTTGTGCAATAATCCATCCAGAAGCAAATAATGGAATAACAATAATCAAGAAACTTAATATGCCGAAATCTGTATTTTTTGATATCAAATCAAAAATCTCTTTCGCTTTGTCTATAAATAAAATAATTAGTGATAACAAACTAACATTGTTTATTCCTTCATACAATAAAGAATAATCATTTTCAAAATTTTGAATTTCTGCTTCTAATTCTTTTTTGAACTGTTGTAAAAGATCGATATTTATTGTCTTAATTTCTTTTTTTATTAAATCTCGTTTTTGAAATTTATTAGCAAAATTATCAATTAAATTTTCAGAAAAACTTTTTTTTGACTTTCTAGCATATTTTATAGAACTTATCATTCCCCAAAAGCAATATGCAATTTGGACAAGAAAAGATAGTATGAAAAACAAATAAGCTAAAGTAACTACATGATTATATTTAATCAACAATAATGTCCCTATTTCAATAAAAAGTGGAATACCTTCTACCAATAAAGGTTTTACAAAATCCGAGAATTTAATTGAATTATTATTTTTATCAAGAATTAAATTTACCAGATTGATTAATTGTTTTTTATCTTCTTCTAACATACTTTCCTTTTCCTACACCTCATACTTCTGAATCACATCAGTATATTCATGCCAGCCAATTACTTTATCATGCTGCAGTCTTCCAATTACAATGCTTGGAGCAACTTTCTGGCTTTCGGCAAAAGAAATAATTCTCTTCAAAGAAAAACTTTTTTTATTCACAAACTCTGAATATGCAGATGAGTCCAGCAACATTTTTTGTGCAAAGTTATCGGCTTTGGTTTCTCTGGTATTTTCCACGCTTTCAAAATCTATGAACTTTTGTTTTGAGTCTCCGTTTATAAAATGACCAATTTCATGGAATAAGGTAAACCAGAAAATATCAGCACGTTTCTGTCGAAAGGTCATACCAATAGTTGTTTTTCCGTCTTGATTTGTTTTGATAAAACCTTGAACAGGTGCTCCTTCAAACGCTGGAATGATAACAAATGCTATTCCACAAGAAGAAAAATAATTCTGTAATTCAGTAATGAATTTTTCTTGAGGAAGTAAAGATAACTCTTTAATTTTAGGACATAAAGATAAGAGTTTTTCAAGCTGCTCTTCCTGTGGAACATATTCTGTTTCAATTTTTTCTGATAATGATTCGCAGATTTTTAACCATGCAAAAAGGACATAAGGATCATAGTTCACTGATGTCTGTGCCCTGAATGCTCCGGCAGAAACAATAGACGGAATGGAATCCAGATTACTCACATTGAAAAATTTTCTTAATTCCAGAATACTTTGTTCCTTTTGTTTGATATCTGCAATAAATCCTTTTTCTACAATGTATGCAAAAATATCCTTTAAAGATTTGAATATAGAAACTTCTTCTTCTGAAATAGAGTGCAATTCATCAAATTCTATAAGTTCTTTGTCATATTGATTCTGCAGATTCATCCAGAATTCAGCATCAATGTTTAATGCGTATTCAAGTTTTTTTGCGAAACTTACAGAGATATTTTTTTCACCATTTAAAACTGTACTGATATGCTTTCCAGAAAATCCTGTTCGTAAAGAAAGTTCCTTCTGAGACATGTCTCTTTCTTCAAGTATTTCTTTTAATGTTTCCCCAGGATGAATAATCATTTCACGCGATAAGCCACTCATTTTTGTCTCCATGATAATCTACAATACCAATAACCATTACTTTTTCGCATATCTTCAAAGCTTCTGATGATAAATCTGGAGGATCAGGTTGAATTATTAGTCTTGTATGAGCGTCTAAATCCACACCATAAAATTTGGCTAAATCACCTTTTAAACTGTGTGGATTACCAATATGAAAATCCAAATACTTTTGAAAAGTAGAAGATGATTTTAACTGAGTGATTCTCATCTTTGACTTTTTTGCAAGATTTGGACCTATCTTTTTCTGAAGTAAATTTTTGGAATTTGCAATGTCGAATAAATCAGAGAATAATTCATTTATATTTTGATTTATGTACTCAATTTCCATTAAATTACCTAAAAGGTAATTTAATGGAAATTGAGTGTTGTGTCAAGTAATTTATTACCTATTGGGTAATTTTTAAAGTATTTTCAATATTTTCGTCACAAAATGTTACAAAAATATTGAATTTTCCCGGATTTATGACGATACTATATGTATGGACTTTAACAAATCTATCATCCGTTTTTTATCTGTCTCTGTTAATAATATTAACAATGTTGAAAACGGAACTATTCATGTAAACGATTTTTCTAAAAAAGACAGTTGGACTAAATATTCGCCTGACCATTCTGATGTAATTGGACTTTACGGTCAAAACGGCTCTGGTAAATCAACTGTAGTAGAAGCCCTTGCTCTTCTTAAAATGTGTGTTCTTGGTGACAAGTTTTTGATTACCAAGAAGGACTTTGATAAGTACGTTCAGGAAGATTTGATTACTATTGGAAAATCTTCTCTTACAGTTAAAGCTCATTTTTTAATTACTGATAATGTTGAATCTAAAATTATTGAATATGCTTTTACTTTTGGATACAAACCTAATACGGACTCAGCCCTTAGAGTTAAATACAATGTAATTCTTGAAAATGAATGTTTTTCAATTTTAAATACTGATCTGTCTGCAACTGATTTATATGTAAAATATTCTGCTGTTGGTAAACAGATTGTTGAACCTGTGGATTTATACAACAAGGTCATTGCAACTGATGACCAGCTGGCTGTTACTTTCCAGCTTTGTAAGGTTTTATCTCAAAAGGAATGTTCTACATATCTTTTCAATTCTGAACTTATAAATATCAAAGGTCTTTCTGATGTAAGTGAATTGTTTGATTATATAAAGACTTTTAGGAAGTATATCAATTCAAACTTCTGTATTATTACAAAGGATTTTACAGATTTAACTTCTGCTAAAAATCTTATTCCTCTTGCCGTCCAGAATGAAAAATTTGAGCCAAATGCATTTATCCGTTTTGTTGGAATTTCATTAAGTGGTTCTCAGTTTATTGAACAGTCTCGAAAACCTGTTTTTGCAGCTCTTATTGAAGAACTTAATACTGTAATCAATTCTATAATTCCGGATATGCAGCTTAAGATGGTTACACTCTCTACTGAACTTTCCAGCAATAATCAGAAAGGTGATGTTGTTGAAGTTGTGTCTGTTCGTAATGGAAATGAAATTCCTCTTCGTTATGAATCTGACGGAATTAAAAAATTGCTCTGTATTTTAAATCTTCTTGTACTTATGCATAACAATCAGAATATGTTTGTTGTAATTGATGAACTTGATGCCAGCATTTTTGAATACCTTCTTGGTGAAATTCTTACCATGCTTACAGAAAGTGGAAAGGGACAGCTATTTTTTACTTCCCACAATCTTTATCCTCTTGAACTTCTTGATAAGGAATCTATTTTCTTTACAACTACAAATCCTCAGAACAGATACATTAAATTCAAATATATCAAACCAAATCACAATCTTCGCGATCAGTATCTTAAGACAATTCGACTTGGTGGTCAGGATGAACCTGTCTATCAGGAATCTGATACTGCAAATATGCGCCTTTCTTTCTATTCTGCAGGACGAAAATTTGAAAACTTTCTTAAATCAATTCAGGAGAAGAACTAGTGCCAGAGAGTAAGAAAGTTGTTCTGTTCATTTTTGAAGGTGTAACAGAAAAGATTGCATTAGAAAGTATTCTCAAAAAACTATTTGCATCAAATCATGTTGATGTTGAATTTATTGGAACTGATATTACTTCCAACAAAGATGTTACAGTTGGAAATATTGATAATGAATTGCGTCAGTTTATTCGTGAAAAACTAAAACCATTGCACATTGATGTAAGTGATATTGAAAAAATCATTCATGTAATTGATACCGATGGTGGTTTTGTTGATGAAAGATATATTAAGTATTCAGCTCAACAGGCACATTTAGCTTATACACAAAATGAAATTCATACAAAAGATCCTGCTAACACATTAAAACGAAATAAGGAAAAATCAGAGAAGACAAACCATTTGAAGAATTTGTCGTATTTGCATTTTAAATCTGATGATTTGCGTATACCATATCAGCTTTATTACTTTTCCAGAAATAGAGAACATGCATTGCAAAATGAAGTCCGTGAATTGACCCTTATGGAAAAGAAAGATATGGCTTTGGAATTTGCTTCAAAATATTTTGGAAAAGAAAATGATTTTGTTACTTTGCTGAATGATTCAAATATAAAAGTAGATGGAAGTTTTGGTCAGACCTGGTCATTTATTCAGAAGGATAATAATTCATTGCATAGGCATAGTAACTTTCATTTGGTATTTGAAGATTTTATTTAATTTATACAAAAAACTATGCATATTCAAACTTGATATTTCCGCATATATATGCAAAAATATTCGATAGAGGGTTTTGTTGAATGGTTATAAATAGGAACTTTTATCTTAAAAAGCTTATTGACCGCAAAGCAAATGGAATGGTTAAGGTTGTTACTGGTATTCGCCGGTGCGGTAAATCTTTCCTGCTGTTTAATCTGTTTAAAAATTATCTTTTGCAAAACGGAATCCCCGCTGATCATATTATAGAAATTCAGTTTGATGATTTTGGCGTTAAGGAATTGCGCAAGGCTGAAGCTGCATATTCTTTTGTTAAAAATCAGATAAAGGATAATGAACCTTATTACATTCTGCTGGATGAAGTTCAGCTTCTGGAATCTTTTGAAGATGTTTTAAATGGTTTTCTTCATATTCCTAACGTGGACATTTATGTTACCGGTAGCAATGCTAAATTTCTTTCAAAAGATATTATTACCGAGTTCAGAGGTAGAGGGGACGAAGTTCATATTAATCCTTTGAGTTTTTCTGAGTTTATGTCTGTATATAAGGGCGCTGCTTTTGACGGTTGGAAGGAGTTCATAACTTACGGCGGATTACCTGCTGTTGTTCTTTTGAATTCTGATGCGGAAAAATCTGCTTACTTAAAAAATATTTTCCAGGAAACGTATATTGCTGATATTGTAGAGCGGAACAATGTGCGGGGAACTGGAGAACTGGAAGAACTTTTGAACATTCTTTCTTCCAGCATCGGTTCTCTTACAAATCCTAAAAAACTTGCTGACACTTTTAAAAGTAAAAAGAATGTAAAAATCAGTCAGGAAACTGTAAAGAATTATCTCGAATATCTGTGCGATTCTTTTTTGATTTCTAGCAGCTACCGTTATGACATTAAAGGAAAAAAATACATAGACACTCCTCTAAAGTATTACTTTTCTGATATTGGACTTCGTAATGCCAGGTTGAATTTCCGCCAGCTGGAAGAAACTCATACCATGGAAAATATTATTTATAATGAACTTGTAAAAAGGGATTATAATGTAGATGTGGGTGTGGTTCAGATCAGCGAAAAGAATGAATCGGGAACCTGCAGTCGGGTTCAGTATGAAATTGATTTTGTAGTCAATCAGGGATATAAGCGGTATTACATTCAGTCTGCATTCAGTATTCCCGACAGAGAAAAAATGATTCAGGAATCCAGACCTTTGTTAAAGATAGATGATTCTTTTAAAAAAATTATCATAGAACGGGATGTTGCTAAACCTTATTACTCGGAAGAAGGTATTCTTGTAATGGGTATTATGGATTTTCTTTTGAATGAAAAAAGTCTGGATTTATAGAGGAAATTATTATGTCCACATACAACGAAGATGCTTACGAACACGCATTGATAGAATTATTCCGCGACACAATGGGTTATGACCACATCTACGGCCCAAACATCGACCGTGACTGGCATTCCCCACTCTACGATTCAGTTCTCGAAGATTCTATCCGCCGTATAAATCCAAATGCTGCTCCTTCTGCCATAAATGAAGCTCTCCAAAAACTCCGCAATTTTGAAAACGCTGAACTCAAAAAGAAAAATGCTTTGTTCATGGATTATCTCCAAAGCGGAATTGAAGTTTCATATTCTGAAAACGGTGAAACTAAATCTGACATTATCTATATTGTTGATTATAACAACATAAACAATAACTCTTTCATCGTAGCTAACCAGTGGACATTCATTGAAAAATCCAACAAGCGGCCTGACATCCTTCTTTTCTTAAACGGACTTCCAATCTGCCTTTTTGAATTAAAATCTCCCAGCCGTGAACAGACTGATGTAAGTGAGGCTTATTCCCAAATCCGAAATTACATGCAGGAAATCCCTTCCATGTTCATTTACAACTGTATCTGTGTTATGTCGGATCAGCTTACTTCTAAAGCCGGAACCATTACTTCTGGCGAAGACCGCTTTATGGAATGGAAAACAAAGGATGGTAGCACTGAATCTAAAGCCTTTGCTGATTTTACAACTTTCTTTGAAGGTATTTTCCAAAAAGAACGTCTTTTAGACATTATCAAAAATTTTATCTGTTTTAATAACAACGGAACTGAATCCTATAAAATCTTGGCAGGCTACCATTAGTATTTTGCTGTCCGAAAAGCGATTGATCGTACTCGCTCTGCAGTTTCTGGTGACGGTAAAATCGGTGTTTTCTGGCATACTCAGGGATCTGGAAAATCTCTTTCTATGGTTTTCTATGCTCATCTTTTGCAGCAGACAATTGACTCTCCAACTATCGTTGTAATTACTGACCGTAATGATCTTGATAATCAACTTTATACTCAGTTTTCAAGCTGCAAGGATTTCTTGCGCCAGGAACCTGTTCAGGCAAAAAGTCGTGAAGATTTAAAGAATCTTCTTGAAGGTCGCAAAGCAAATGGAATCATCTTCACAACAATGCAGAAGTTTGACCCTTCGACAGGCTCAGGGACCGAAGGCACGGCGGTTTTGAGTGATCGTAAAAATATCATCGTTATGGCTGATGAAGCTCACCGCGGTCAGTACGGACTTTCTGAAAAAATCAAAACTGTTAAAGATAAAGATGGAAATATTCAGCATGATGAAAATGGCAATGTGATTGTAAAAACTGTTACCGGTACTGCAAGAATCATCCGCGACAGTCTTCCTAATGCCAGCTTTATTGGTTTCACTGGAACACCAATTTCATCAAAAGACCGCAGCACTATCGAAGTTTTTGGTGATTACATTGATATTTACGATATGACTCAGGCTGTAGAAGATGGAGCAACCCGTCCTGTTTATTATGAAAGTCGTGTAATAAAACTTAAGCTTGATGAAAAAGTTCTTGCCCAGATCGATGCAGAATATGATTTTCTTGCCCAGAATGCTGATGAAGAAGTCATCCAGAAAAGCAAGCGGGAACTTGGTCAGATGGAAGAAATTCTTGGCCATGAAAAAACGATCAATTCGCTTGTAGATGATATTCTTGATCATTACGAAAATGAACGCCAGCAGCTGTATACAGGAAAAGCATTGATTGTTGCCTACAGTCGTTCCATTGCCATGAAGATTTACAACCGTATTCTTGAACTTCGTCCTCAGTGGGCTGGTACAAAAAGAGTGGTTTTGACCCTTCGACAGAGCTCAGGGACCGCAGGCTCAACCACCGTGGAAGTTCCAGGTGATGATGCCCGAATTGCAGTTGTAATGACAGAAAGTAATAAGGATCCTGAAGAGTGGCGTGCAATAATCGGAAACAAGCATCATAAACAGGAGCTGGCAACAAGATTCAAAAAAGAAGACAGTCCGCTAAAAATTGCCATTGTTGTTGATATGTGGCTTACTGGTTTTGATGTTCCGTCACTTGCAACTATGTATGTTTATAAGCCAATGGAAGCCCACAATCTTATGCAGGCCATTGCCCGCGTAAACCGTGTCTGGAAAGATAAGGAAGGTGGTCTTGTTGTAGATTACATTGGAATTGCATCTGCTCTAAAACAGGCAATGAATGATTACACAGTCCGTGATCAGAAAAACTATGGAGAGATGGATATTGCAAAACGGGCATTCCCAAAATTCCAGGAAAAGCTTGAAGTATGTCGTAATCTTTTCTTTGGTTTTGATTACACAAAGTTTTACGATGGAACAGATTTGCAGCGCGGTATGATGATCAGTGGTGCCGTAAACTATATTATGGCGCCGGATAAAGAAGTTGAAAAACAGGCGTTCATAAAAGAAGCTATGTTGCTTCGTCAGGCTCTTTCGCTTTGTTCTTCTATGGTAAAGGAACATATGCGTCAGGAAGCAGCATTCTTTGAAGCAGTCAGAGTTCTTGTAATGAGAATTCTGTACAATCCAACAGGAAAAAAATTCTCGCTTAAAGAAATCAATGATAGAATCAACGAACTTTTAAAACAGTCTGTAAAATCCGAAGGTGTTCTTAATCTCTTCAGTGATATTGGCGAACAGTTTAATCTTTTTGACCCAGCATTCCTCGAAAGTATTTCTAAGATGAAAGAAAAAAATCTTGCGGTAGAAATGCTTAAAAAACTCATTGATGAGCAGATTAAAATCTACAAACGAACAAATCTTGTAAAATCAGAAAAGTTCAGCGAAATTGTTCAGCAGACTTTGAACCGTTATTTAAATGGCATGCTTACCAACGAAGAAGTAATTGAAGAACTTCTTAAAATGGCAAAGGAAATGATGCATGCAAAAGAAGAAGGAAATAAACTTGGCCTGACTGAAGAAGAGATGGCATTTTACGATGCGTTGACTAAGCCTGAAAACATAGGTGACTTCTATAAAAATCCGGAATTAATTGCCCTTACAAAAGAACTTACAGAAACTCTTCGTAAAAACCGGACTATTGACTGGCAGAAAAAAGAATCTGCCAGAGCCGGTATGCGCCGTCTTGTTAAACGTCTCCTGAAAAAATATAAATATCCACCAGAAGGTCAGGAAGATGCTCTTAATATTGTTATCAGCCAGTGTGAAATGTGGACTGATTATGTAGTAGAATTTGAAGCTGTTTATTCGCAAAATTCCTATGATGAGGAATTGAAAGTCGCAGAACAGACTCCAAAGTATGGAGAATAATTACTTCAAATTTCCCCAAAAATTCCCTTGAATTCCTTCTCAAAATTCTGATATCATACTAGAACCTAGCACTAGCTAGAAATATTTATAAGGAGTCCTATAATGGCAACAAGAAGAGGTCCTAGATTCAAAGAATGTAGAAGACTTGGTGTAAACGTATGTGGTCACCCTAAAGCATTGGACAGAGCTAACAGTCCTGCTTTCAGTAAAAAACACAAAACTTCAGAATATGGTTTGCAGTTGATCGAAAAACAGAAGATCAAAGCTTACTACAATATTCTCGAAAAACAGCTTGTACGCGCTTACAAAGCTGCATCAAAAGCAAGCGGAAATACTGGTGAAGAATTGATCATCGGTCTCGAATGCCGCTTAGACAATCTTGTTTACAGAATTGGATTTGCTAATTCAATTCGTATGGCTCGCCAGATGGTAAGTCATTGCCACATCCTCGTTGATGGAAAATGTGTAAACATTCCTTCATTCAAGGTAAAAGTAGGTTCAACAATCCAGCTTTGTGAAAAAGCTCGCAAAAGCGAACAGTTCAAGAAATGCTTCTTGAGCGACAACAAAGCTCCAATCGCTTACATCACTCGTGATGAAGCTAACTTTGCTGGTACACTTGTAGCTCGTCCTGTAAGATCAGAAATCCCAGTACAGGTTAAAGAACAGCTTGTAGTTGAATTCTACTCTAAATAATAGTTAGGGTGATTCCGAAGAAAGCAAAGCGTCTGGCAACAGAACGCTTTGCTTTTTTTTATGGGCTCACGAGCCCATAAATGCAGGTTCTTCAGGAACAGCGCATTGGATAACCAGTCAGCAATTCAGGCTGTGAATACAGAGATTAACAGATTTAAACTCGTATAATTTTTCATAAGGAAATAACAAGCAATGTCTACTCTCTTTGACTACTTAGACTGGCGTGGAGATATTACTTTTAACGAAATGGAACCAAATAAGCTGGATGCTGCAATTCTTGCGCATCTGACTTATGCTGCGTTTGATGGTTTAGTTCCTGAAAATTTTAAAGAAACAAAAACACTCTCTCAATTTGCATCGGACTTTAACAAGGCTCCTGATTATCAGACTAGGGTTAAGGATAAATTCCTCAAGAATAAAAAAACTGATGACATTACACAGCATCTTGCCGTAAATAAACGCTTCGGTGATATCAAGCTTACAGGCTACAGAAATATTTACAATGCAGAAAAAGCAGAACAGTTTGCAGCAATAACATATCGTTACGGTAAATATACAATTGTTGCATTCAGAGGAACTGACGATACATTTGCAGGATGGCATGAAGACTTCAATATCGGCTGGATGGATGAAGTTCCGGCAGAAGCTGATGCTGTTCAGTACATTAAGGATCTTTCGAAAAAGATAAAAGGAAAACTGATCTTAACAGGGCATTCTAAGGGCGGTCATCTTGCAGTTGCGGTTGCTGCTAAAGTTCCCTTTTTAATCAGAAGAAAAATCCAGAAGGTTTATAATTTTGATGGTCCTGGTTTTGCAGAGGAATTTTTCAAGACTGTGCAGTATAAAAGAATTGAGTCGCGAACTGAGTGGGTGTATCCAAGTGCATCTCTGGTCGGCATGATATTCCACCATCCGGACAATTTTGAAATTATCAAAGCAGAAGGAATCGGTGCCGTTAACCAGCATAACATTATTACCTGGAATATGAAGGGCGGCGACTTTGTTCATGCAAATGGATTTGATGAAGGCTCGGGATTTTTTCATAAGGCTTTCAATGAATGGTTTGAAAACATCAGTCATGAACAGAGAGAAAAATTTGTTAAGGCATTGTTTGATGTTGTCGAAGCTTCTGGTGTAAAAACCTTACAGGATTTTGAAAAAAGTCTTATTGTTTCAGGAGTACGAATGATCACTAAACTGAACAGTATGGAAAAAGATTCAAAAGAAGAAGTAAAAAAAATATTGAAGATTTTAAGTGATGCTGTAAAAAAGACAGCCCGAAGCATAGAAAAAGAAAAAAAACTTCAAAAAAAATAAATTTTAAACTTTTACTTTAATGACAAAGATTTTTCTTTGTGATAAAGTTGCAATCACATACAGAAAAAAGTCGACCACTCTAACTGGTCGCAGTATCTCGATGGTTTATTACCTGATTGGATACAAAGATTCTGAAAAGGCCGTTGGCACGTATTAACCTTAATTCACAGGAGGACGTAATTGTTCAATCGTAACGCAGACATTCACCGTAACACACGCACGATTATTACATCTCTACTTAAACGTATTGATGTGCAGACTATTCACGTCCTTGGCAATGATGTGGATACAGTAAAAGGTAATGACGTGGTTATGGGTAAAGGCAAAGTCGTGGCATATAAACGCGCGCACGATGGAATTTTTGTGGACAATTATACATGGAGTAATAAATTATGGAGAGAATTAGTTTTTTCAAACCAGTTATAGATATCGAAGCAACTGGAAATCAAATCAAGTTTTTAAGAAAGAAGTGTGGTTTTAGCGTAAGGGACATCCAGAGCGTATTTGGCTTTGAATACCCTCAGGCTGTTTATGCCTGGGAACAGGGTAAGAATATTCCTTCGATTGATAACCTGCTTGTTTTATCAATTTTGTTCAACGTACCGGTTGAACAGCTGGTAATCAGCAAGACAGTAGAAGTAGAAATTAACAGCATGCCTGCTGTTGCTGACCGTTTAAGCGAAAAAAAGCAGAATATCTGTAAGCCTAAGTTGAGTGCTTAAGACTTTTTAACAGTATGTTTCGCGCAAGAACGCAACTGATGTTAAGGCTTGCTTCCCAAAGTTCACTTCGGTGCAGGGCTTTGTATTTTAAATCAGTTAACTAATAGGCTTCTTCAATCCAGAACTGCTGGATGTCAGTTTTTTCTACATATTTTGCTTTTAATTCTGAAAGGATTGCATAATGAAGTGTTTCAAAATGAGCTCTCTGGCTTTCCTGATCAATCCATTTTTCAAGAATACAGATGTCGTCATCACTGTCGAGAGGAAGATAAAGTTCGTATTCAATGTTTCCATCTTCGGCGCTTGAAAATTCCCTGATGTTGTTGTCTCTGAAACGTCTGTAAAATTCCTGGCGTGTTCCTTTTTTGAGATGGTATCTAACTTGTACAAATAAGGTCTTCATTATTCCCTCCAGATTAGCCGACGGAGCGGACAAATTTGCCTTTAAGGCATGAGGATATTATAACACAAATTTGCGTTTAGTGAATTTCGAAAAGTAATATTTTTTAAAATTATGTAAGATTCATTAATACCAAATTTATGGCTGTTATGGTATAATACAGTACTTTTTTTTCAAAAAATGTGCAGAGCGGGGAAAATTCCCTGAATCTGAAAAATATAGGAGACAAACATGCCGGTTATTCAATATCTGGAGAGAAATGCTAAAATGTACGGCAGCGAGGTTGCGCTCGTGGAATTAAATCCTGACGAACAGGATAAACGCCGCTCAAACTGGAAAGAGGCTGAACTTATCGAGCCAACAAAGTTTGAACCATTCCGTCGCCAGATTACATGGAGTGTTTTTAACGAAAAGGCTAACCGCTTTGCAAACATGCTTTTAGACCGCGGTATTAAAAAAGGCGACAAGGTCGGAATCCTTATGTACAACTGTATCGAATGGCTTCCGATTTACTTTGGCGTATTAAAGACCGGCGCAATTGCAGTTCCTTTTAACTTCAGATATGACGCAGATGAAATTCTTTACTGTGCAGGCCTGGCAGAAATTAACATTCTTGTTTTTGGACCTGAGTTTACAGGCCGTGTTGAGCCGAACGCAGAACAGCTTGGTGCAGGACGCCTTTTGATTTATGTCGGCGACAACTGCCCTGAGTTTGCAGAAAACTATTATCAGGTTGTTTCAAATTATCCGAGCGAAAACATCAACATCGAAATCACAGATGATGATTACGGTGCAATTTATTTTTCAAGTGGAACTACGGGATTTCCGAAAGCGATTTTGCATAAGCACCTGTCTCTTACACAGGCTGCAGAAATGGAACAGAAGCATCACGCAACTGGCCGCGAAGACAACTTCCTCTGTATTCCGCCGCTTTATCACACTGGTGCAAAATTTCACTGGATGGGATCGATGGTTGCAGGAAGTAAAGCAGTTCTCTTAAAGGGAACAAAACCTGCCACAATTTTAAAGGCAATGTCGGATGAACATTGTACTATCGCATGGCTGTTAGTTCCTTGGGCACAGGATATTCTTGATGCTCTTGATCGCGGCGAAATCAAACTTGAAGATTACAAAATCGATCAGTGGCGTTTGATGCACATCGGTGCTCAGCCGGTTCCACCTTCATTGATTAAAAGATGGAAGGAATATTTTCCGGGACACGCTTACGATACAAACTACGGTTTGTCGGAATCTACAGGACCGGGATGTGTTCATCTTGGAATGGAAAATATTCACAAGGTTGGAGCAATCGGCGTTCCGGGTTACCGCTGGGAATGCAAGATCGTTGACGAAAACGGCGCTGAAGTTAAAAAAGGCGATGTAGGTGAACTTTGTGTTAAAGGTCCTGGAGTAATGACCTGCTACTATAACAATCCTGAAGCGACAGCTGAATGTCTTAAAGACGGCTGGCTTTATACAGGGGACATGGCAATGCAGGACGAAGACGGATTCTACTTCCTTGTTGACCGTAAGAAGGACGTTATCGTTTCTGGCGGTGAAAACATTTATCCTGTTCAGATCGAAGACTTTATGCGTAAGCACGACAAAGTTAAGGACGTTGCAGTTATCGGTTTACCAGACTATCGTCTCGGTGAAAAGACAGCTGCCATTGTCGAAATCAAAGATGGTATGACCTGTACGGTTGAGGAACTTGAAAAGTTCTGTACAATGCTTCCTCGTTACAAGAGACCAAAAGAAATTATCTTTAATACAATTCCTCGTAATGCAACAGGTAAAATCGAAAAGCCAAAGCTTCGCAAAATGTACGGGGCAGACCAGCTTGTTGCACAGGAGAACAGATCGTAAAAATAATTAGTGGTTTCGACGAACTCAACCATTGCAGAAAATAGTGTAGTGGTTTTGACGAACTCAACCATTGTAGGAAAAATATGAAAGAATTAATGTTAGGAAACAAAGCCATTGCCCGTGGTTTGTACGAGGCTGGCTGTTCAATAATTTCAAGTTATCCGGGAACTCCAAGTACTGAAATAACTGAAGAAGCTGCAAAGTATGATGACATTTACTGTGAATGGGCACCGAACGAAAAGGTTGCGCTCGAAGTAGCTCACGGTGCAACACTTGGAGGACGACGTGCAGCGTGTGCGATGAAGCATGTCGGATTGAATGTTGCAGCAGATCCACTTTTTACAATTTCGTATCAGGGACTCAATGCAGGTTTGATCATTTGTGTTGCTGACGATCCTGGAATGCATTCGTCGCAGAATGAACAGGACTCGCGCCATTATGCAATTGCGTCAAAGGTGCCGATGCTTGAACCAAGTGATTCACAGGAAGCAATTGATTTTATCAAAGCAGGCTACGAAATCTCAGAAAAATATAACACACCTGTATTCATCAAATTGTGTACACGTGTTTCACATTCCCAGAGTGTAGTAACAACTGGAGAACGCGTAGTTCCTCCACAGGTTCCTTATGTAAAAGATCCGATGAAAGTCATGATGACAAAAGCTTCGCGCGACGGACATGTTCGTGTTGAACAGCGCACAAAAGATTTGTCAGAATGGGCAGAAAGCTGTTCACTTAACAGAGTTGAACTTGCATCAAACGGAAACAGAAAAGTCGGAATCATTACTTCTTCTACATCTTATCAGTATGCAAAGGAAGTGTGGGGCGAAGATGCAAACATTCTTAAGCTCGGAATGATTTATCCGCTTCCTGAAAAGTTGATTGAAGACTTTGCATCAAAGGTAGAAGAACTTTATGTTCTCGAAGAGCTTGATCCGATTATCGAAAACTATGTTAAAGCACTTGGAATCAAATGCCACGGAAAAGATACATTCCCAATCTGCGGAGAATTCTCTCAGAACTTAATCCGCTCATGTGTTAAAAAAGAAGTTCCGGCGACAATCAAGGTTAGCGATGCAATTCCAGCGCGCCCTCCAGTAATGTGTGCAGGTTGTCCGCACCGCGGTATTTTCTACGTGCTGAGCAAGAACAAGACAATGGTTTACGGCGACATTGGCTGTTATACTTTGGGCGCTGTGGCTCCGCTTAACGCAATGGATTTGAATGTGTGTATGGGCGCGAGTTGTTCGGGCCTTCACGGGTTTAACAAAGCAATGGGCGAAGCCGGCGAGAAAAACAGTGTGGGCGTAATTGGAGATTCCACTTTCATTCACTCAGGAATTACCGGCATTACCGACATTGCCTACAACATGACAAATTCCACAGTCATCATTCTCGATAACTCAATCACAGGAATGACAGGCCACCAGCAGAATCCTACAACCGGAAAAACTCTCCGGGGCGATCCTGCAGGTAAAGTTGACCTTGAAGCCTTGTGCCGCGCTGTCGGTTTTAACCGCGTAACAGTTGTTGATCCATACGACCTTGCTAATGTTGAAAAAGTTCTCAAAGAGGAACTTGCAGCACCAGAACCAAGCATCATCATAAGCCGACGTCCTTGTGTAATGATAAAGGGAATGGTTCACAATCCGCCGATTGCAGTCAAAGAAGAAAAATGTGTCGGCTGTAAAATGTGTATGAAGATCGGCTGTCCTGCAATTGCATTCAAAGACAAGAAGGCAAAGATTGATCCGACACTTTGTATCGGCTGTAAAGTCTGCACGCAGATGTGTAAAACAGGAGCATTGTGAGGAAAAATTATGGTTAAAAATATAATGATAGTTGGCGTTGGTGGTCAGGGAACTTTGCTGGCAAGTAAACTCTTGGGCTGGGTTCTTGTTAATCAGGGCTATGATGTAAAGGTAAGTGAAGTTCATGGAATGAGTCAGCGCGGTGGAAGCGTTGTAACTTATGTACGCTTTGGAGAAAAAGTTTATTCACCTGTAATCGATAAAGGTGAAGCAGATGTAATCTTAAGCTTTGAACAGCTTGAAGCTGCGCGCTGGCTTGAATACCTTAAGCCAAACGGAAAAATTATCGTAAACACTCAGAAGATGGAACCGATGCCGGTTATTACAGGCAACGCAGAATATCCAGAAAACTTAATCGAGAAAATGAAAGATGCTGGCGCTGACGTTGACGCGCAGGACTTTTTTGAACTTGCAGAAAAAGCAGGTTCTGCAAAGGCAGTCAACATTGTACTAATGGGACGTCTTTCAAAATCGTTCCCTGAGATTAAAGAAGGAGTATGGCACGAAGCCTTAAAAGCAAACGTTCCTCCGAAATTCCTTGAGTTAAATATGAAAGCGTTTGAATTAGGACGGGCATAAAGATTATGAAAGATGAACGAAAATCAGTAATATTAAGAACAAGTATACTTGGTATCATTGCAAATATTTTTTTGTCAGCATTCAAAGCAATAATCGGGTGGCTTTCTCATTCCATCGCAATTACTCTTGATGCCGTAAACAACTTGACCGATGCTGTTTCAAGTATCATTACGATGATTGGTGCACACATTGCAGGAAAAGACCCTGATAAAAAACATCCGTTTGGTCACGGTCGCACAGAATATATTGCAACACTTGCAATCGGAACAATCATTACCTATGCCGGTGTTACTGCCGGAGTTGAATCTGTTAAAAACATCATTACGCCTCAGACTCCTGAATACGGAAACATCATGTTTGTTGTTCTTGGTGTTGCAGTAGTCGTTAAAGTTTTTCTTGCACTGTTTTTTATCAGACAGGGAAACAAAGTTAAGTCCGGTGCTCTGACTGCTTCTGGAAAAGATGCACTTTCGGATGTAATAATTTCTATTGGAACAATTGTTGCGGCTGTCATTTATATTACAACCGGTTATAGTCTTGAAGCTTATCTTGGTGTATTGATTTCAATCTTGATTGTTAAAGCCGGCGTTGAAATTCTTGCAGAGACAATCTCTAAACTTCTTGGTGAAGGAACTGATGTTGATCTTGTAAAAAAGATTAAGAAAACAATTGTAGAACATGACGGCGTAATGGGAGCGTATGACCTGGTCTTCAATAATTATGGTCAGGATATTTATGTAGGTTCTGTTCATGTTGAAGTTGTAGATACAATGACGGCAAACGAAATTGATATGCTTACCCGTCACATTACAAAGGACATCTATGATGAATATAAAATCCATCTGTCAGCAATTGGTATTTATGCTCATTCAACAACTGATAAAGATGTAATCAAACTTCGTGAAGATGTATCTCGCATTGCGATTGAGCATGAGTTTGTAAATGGTGTGCACGGCTTCTATGCTGATATGAAGGCAAAGGAAATGCGTTTTGACATGGTAATTTCTTTTGATGCTCCAAGTCGTGCTGAACTTTATGATCATGTAATCGGTGATTTAAAGAAAGAATATCCTGATTATGAAATCAGTGCAAATATGGATTCTGATTTTAACGAAATCTAATTAAGGAAAATTAATATGATACAGATATTTGGAACTTCAAAATCATTTGATTGTAAAACTGCACAACGCTGGTTTGCTGAACGCCGTATTCCAGTTCAGTTTGTTGATTTAAAAGATAAAGAAATGAGTCGCGGGGAATTTGACAGCGTCCTTGATGCAATTGCAAGAACTGCAGGAAGTCGTGCTGATGCAATTGAAGAAATGACTGATAAAAAATCTAAGGATTATGCAAGCATTGCTTATCTTGATGATTCTGATAAGGCTGACAAATTATTTGAAAACCAGCTGAAGCTTCTTAAACTTCCGATTTGCAGAAATGGAAAGCAGATTGCTACAGCTGGTCTTCAGCAGAATACCTGGGAAGGCTGGAAATAATAAATTCCCTGTAATCTCACATTGGCAAAGTAAAGAATATTCAATATACTAAATATGTTTTTTTATTAAAAAGTTAGGCTTAAAAAGGAGGTTTGTTTTAATGCTTAATAGAAAATACAAGCTCGCAGCTGCTGCAGCTTTGATGGCAGTTGCATTTGTAAGTTGTGGCGGCGGAAAGAAAGTTTCTGCAAACAAGTTGCCAAAATCAGGAGCAACACAGTTCATTACATCTGAAGATGATGCAGCTGCATTTGTTGCTTCAGTTTCAAATGATCTTCAGCAGGATATGTCACTCTTAGGTGCTACATTCGCAACTGTAGATCCAAATGCAATTACACCAGACGTAGAAAAAGTTGTACTGCAGGAAAGTACTAAAGCTTCTGCTTACTTCATGGGTCTCATGAGCGGAAAAGGTGATTTTGCAAAATCTGGAAAACTCAAATATGAATTTGCTCCAAAATTCGGAACATTCAAAGGTTTGCCAGCTGGTATCGAACTTGCTGTTCCTACATCAAAAGCAAATGTAAAATTTGAAATCGGTAAAAAAGGAAAAGCAACTGGTGAAGCTGGAATCGATCTTTCTGGATACCTCACAATGGATGCAAAAAAACTCGGATTGCCAGAAACATCTGCTATCAAAGGATTCTCTTTTGAAGTTGCTTTGAAAGGAACTGTAAAAGGTGATTTTACTGCTGACGAAGACTTCGGTGAAGACGGAGAAAGCAATATTGAATACTTCGATTACATCGAAGATGGAAAACTTGATGCTGACCTTAAATTGACTATAGATGTAGGTACTTCAATTTGTTCTGCATCAGGAATCGGTGGTAAAGCTGTTATTACTCTCGTTGGAGCAGTTAAGGGTGAATTGAACGAAAAGAACATGTCTAATCTCGGAAGCCTTCTTTATAAAATCCAGAGCGGTAGAAGAATTAATGCAAGCGACTACACAGATCTTCCTGTAGAATTCGATATCAAAGTTGCATTCTACAACGATAGCAATAAAGAAACATTCTCAAGAGCTGAAAAGCTTAAACTTGAAGACTTTGCTGATGTAATTTCTGACATCACAAACGTTTTGTAATTTCATTTTAACGAAATGATATAAGGTCTGCCTTGGAAAAGGGAGGCCTTTTTTTTATGGCATAAAAGTCTGAATTGTGATAACTTTTTTATGTGGCTTACTTAGAAATAAAAAATATTTGCAAAAAATTCGGGAAACATCAGATTCTTGAAAATGTTTCCATTGAACTTGAAAAGGGTCAGTCAGTTGCCCTTGCAGGATGCAACGGCTGTGGAAAATCTACTTTAATTACAATTATAGCCGGCGCTTCAAAATGTGATTCCGGAACAGTTCTTCTCAATGGAAAAAAACTTTCGAAAAAAGAAATCAGTGAACAGATCGGATATGTTCCTCAAAGCAGTCCGTTTATCGACGAAATGACAGTTCTTGATAACCTCAAGTTTTGGTATGCAGGCGAAAAAGAACTGATGCAGGAAGATTTAGAATCGGGAATTTTGAACAAGTTCGGATTTAAGAAATACCTTCACTATAAAGTCGGAACGCTTTCTGGCGGAATGAAAAAACGACTCAGCATTGCCTGTGCAATGGCAAATAATCCGGCTGTAATGCTGCTCGATGAACCGGGGGCTGCCCTGGACCTTGTCTGTAAAAAAGACATCATTAATTACCTTTCAGAATATAAGGCAAACGGCGGAATCGTAATCTTAAGCAGTCATGAAGAAGCTGAATTAAAATTCTGCGACAAAATTCTTTTAATCAAAGACAAGAAACTTTCTCAGGTTGAATTTGGTGATATTGAAAATGAAATTCGAAAAGAAGATTTGTAAATATCGCGAGGTTCTGCTTGGGCTTAATCTTAAACAGGTTATAACAACTCTGCCAAAAGTAATCGGAATTAATATTTTATTACTTGCTGTGTTAGGCGTGATGTTCTTTTTTACGATGAATGTATCCAATTCAAATACAGAACGTGAAGTAGTGCAGGTCGGTCTTGTAACAGAAGATAACAGCTGGTGGATCAACACGCTTGCTTCGTATCTCGAACAGAATATTAACTGCCGTTTTACAAAAATGTCAGAAGAAGAAGCGATGGACAAAATGGAAAAAGAAGAATTAACAGCAGTTCTTCTCTTGCCAGAAAATGTCGTCAGTGCAATCATGGCTTCTGAAAAAGATGCGGCCATTTTAATATTCAAAAAACCGGGAACTTTTTCCGGGCTTAAATCATTTCAAAACCTTGCGCGAACAGGAATGTCAGATATTGCCGCTCTTGATGGCGCAGAAAAACTAATTGCTCAAATCCAGGAACGCACAAAAGGCTGGAGTAATTCCAGTGAAGTTTATGCAATCGAAGACAAGCTTATCATGAAGTGTGTTCAGAGATTTTCTACTTTTGATAAAACTGTTTATTCAGATTCAGGTGATCTCGATCTTGTTAGTTTTTATATCGGAAATATTCTTCTTGCAATCATTCTGTTTACGGGAGTTTTTCTCCAGGAAATTCTTTCAAGAAAATCTCCTGATTATTTAATTTCACTTAAGCGCATTGGTATTTCATTTTTTGAAGTTTCGATGTATCAGCTTCTGTCTGTCGTAATTGTTTATTCGGCATTCTTCTATATCGTTTATGGAATTCTTGCAGGGCTCGGACTTGTTTCGTTCAGCGTGATGGGGCTGGTTGCAATTCTGATTTTTGTATTGGATACAATCGGAATTATTTTTTTAACATATCAGCTTTGTGACAGTAAATTTACTGCAGGAATTTATATATTCCTTGGAACACTTGTAATGATGTTCTTCAGTGGTAATATTGTGCCGATTTCTCTTCTGCCGTCTGCTGCCCGATATATCAGCGTTGTGCTTCCTGTAAAATATTTTGCACAGATTGCAGGTGAGGTTGCAGCTGGAGAAATAACAGGCAGCAGTTTGCTCGCTGGAATTTTGTGGTTTGGATTATTCCTTTTGATTCAGGCAATTGCATGCAAGGTACGGAAAACAAAATGAAAAGATTTTTATCCTGGTATTCTGTTCTGTTAAAAAGACAGTTAAAAAATATTTCTTTCCTGATTCTCATGATTGTAGTTCCTGTCGTGACTGTAGTGTGCAGCAATCTATCTTCTTTCAAAACTGCAAGTATAGAAACAGTTGCTGTTTATGCTGAAGATGATGATCAAACTTCGGTGCGGATTATGGAAAGCCTTTCGAATCTTCATACTGAATTTAAGTATGTAACTGTTTCTTCTGATGAAGAACTCAGAGATATGGTTCGTTCAAGAAGAGCTTTGTGCGGATTTATCTTAAAAAAAAATCTTACGGAAAAATTCAAAAAAGAAAAATATTTTAACAATATAGAATATATAGTTCGTAACGATTCAATTTTTTCTGATGCAGCATGTGAACAGATTTATTCCAAGTATCTGAAAGAAATGACTTATACACTTGCACTTCAGATCATCGAAGATTCCACTGGAGTTATAGAAGGAACCGAAGGTTTTGATATTCGTGCAGAATATGAAGAACTCCTGCGACGCGATGAAAATGAATTTTTGAAAATTGTTTTTCTTGAAGAAAATCCTGATGCAGATCTCGTTTCAAGTACAGGTTTGATGACATTTTCAATTTCTGGCGTGATGGCGGTAATCATGCTTTTAGGTGCACTTATGGGAATCGGTAACTGGATCAGTGACCGTAAAAACGGAGTGCTTGTTTCTGCAGCCAGGGGACGCGAAATGTTGATGAAGGTTCTTTATATTCAGATGCCTGTTCTTCTTCTGGCTTTATCAAGTTTAATTACAATTCTGTTTGTAAGGAATTTTTCAGGAGCGGCAAATGTACTTGCAGCTGTGATTGTTTATTCTCTGATGCTGATTATACTGGCTTTGATATTATCAATGGTTGTAAAAAATATGACGGTATTGATTGCGCTTGAAGTAGTGCTGATTCTTGGAAGCCTGATTCTGTGTCCGGTATTCTTTGATTTTGGTTCGATAATTCCCGTTGTAAAAGTCGTAAAATATTTTATGCCGCCACAATGGCTTTTGATGCTGCTGTGATTTGTTCGCAAAGATTTCAGCACTGCGTGATTAGAAACTGATTAAATTATAAATAAGGATTTCAGGTTGAGAAGAAAGAATTAAAACTAAAAAAGTGACATTAAAAAATAAAATCAATCTGGTCATATAAATTTTATATAAAATTCAGTACTTTTATAATACCACATTAAATGAGGTGATTTTATGAAAAAACTGATTTTCGGACTTACATTGATTTTAACAGCATTTGCCATCACAAGTTGTGGCAAAGAGAAACAGACTCTTCGCGTTTATTCAATTATTCACGAAGAAGAAACTAAAGCACTTACTGATCTCTTTACAGAAAAAACAGGGATTCCAGTCGAGTTCCTTCGTGCTTCAACTGGCGAACTTGTAAACAGAGTAATCGCAGAAAAAGATGACCCACAGGCAGACATTCTTCTTGGCGGTGCTACTAACTATCACATTCAGGCAAACAAAGCCGGTGCTCTTGAACCATACAAATCACCATTGGCAGAAAAAGTTCCATCTTATGCAAAATCTGATGATGATACATATACTGGATTCTGTGTTCTTACATTAGGAATCGGAATTAATAAAGGTCGCTTTAAAGAAAAGTTCCCTGGAAAAAAAGTTCCTGCAACCTGGGATGATTTGCTTGATCCTGACTTCAAAGGCGAAATCGTTCTTACAAATCCTGTTGCTTCTTCGACAGCATACTTGTTTGTTCAGAATCAGCTTCAGAGACTTGGTTATGACAAAGGCTGGGATTATCTTTTGAAACTTGCACCGCTTGTTGGACAATTCCCTGATTCTGGAAGCGCTCCTGCAAAACTTCTTGGTACTGGAGAATATGCAATCGGTGTTTCATATCTTCATGCAGTTGCAAAATATGGCGCAGACGGATTTGATGTTGCAACAGTTGCTCCGCCACAGACAGTTGGTGATGTTGACTGTATCGCAATTATGAAAAATGCAAAGAACATGGATGCAGCAAAGAAGTTTGTTGACTTCATGCTTTCAAAAGAAGCACAGGAACTTATGAGTTCAATTGACTTTACAATTCCTGTTAATCCTGATGCAAAAGGAGCTGAAGGTTCAATTCCTGTTTCACAGCTTGATTTGATTCAGTATGATGTAGCTAAGGCTGCTGAACAGAAAGATGAAGTTCTTTCAAAATGGTCGCTTAACGTAAAATAATAAATGAGATTTGATTCTTCAAAGAACAGTAAGTCCCTTGCATTAGTGTGGGTACTTATTGTTTTGTTATTTGCAGTATGTATTATTTATCCTCTCTTCTGTGTTGTTAGTTCTGCAAAACTGCAGGACTTTAAAACTGTAATGACACAACCGGTGTGGCATGCTGCAATGAAGAATACATTGCTGGAATGTTTATGTTCCACAACTCTTTCTGTAATCGTCGGTTACATTTTTGCATATGCAGTAGTTAAAACAAATCTTCCATTCAAAAAATTATTCAGCGTAGTTCCTGTTCTTCATCTTATTACTCCGCCTTTTGTTGGCGGCCTTGCGTTCATTCTTCTTTTTGGTCGTCAGGGGTTTATTACTCACAGACTTCTCGGTTTGAATATTTCTCTTTATGGATTCTGGGGACTTTTGATTGCTCAAACTTTGTGTTTCTTTCCGATGGCGTATTTGATTTGTGCGCAGGTTTTAAAAGGAATAAATCCTGACCTTGAAAAAGCTGCAAGAAGCCTCGGGGCAAGCGAAGCAAAAATATTTTTTACAATTACTTTGCCTTTAAGCTGGCCTGGAATTCTTTCTTCGTTTTTATTTATTGCCGTAAGCGTGTTAAGCGATTTTGGTAATCCGTTAATTATCGGTGGAAGATTTCGAGTGCTGGCTGTAGAAATTTATACTCAACTTACAGGCTGGCTTAATGTTGGAACAAGTGCAGTGCTTGGAATTGTTCTTGTAATACCAAGCGTGATTTTATTTTTACTTCAGAATCGTCTTAACAAAAAACTTGAAAGCAAGACAGCAACAATTTCTGGCAAAGGATTCAGAAGCGATGATGAAAATCATTCTTCTGTAATTGCAAAAATATTTTTATTCATTTTTGTTGCTTTTATTTCTCTTATCATTCTTGCCCAGATTGCAGCAATTGTTGCAGGAAGTTTTCAGAAAATCTGGGGCGTTAATACAGAATTCACCTGGAATCATATTCTCTCCATGAAAGATTACACAAGACATTTAACTGATTCAGTAATGTTTGCACTTATTGCAGCAACATTAAGTACAATCATCGCTTCTGTTTCTTCATATATAGTTCACCGCACAGATGTTCCACTTAAAAAAACAATTGATGTTGTTGCGCAGCTTTCTTCTGCAATTCCAGGATCTCTTCATGGTCTTGCAATTGCACTTGCTGCGCAGAAAATTCATTTTAATTATTCACCCGTACTTATTGTAATTGCAATGACTGTTGCCTTCATGCCTTTTGCTTACCGTGTAATTTCAAATACTTACGCACAGATTAACACGACTCTTGATAACGGCGCCCGATCACTTGGAGCAAACCAGATTACAGTTTTAGCAACTATAATTGTACCGATGGCAAAAGGCGGCTTGTTCAGCGGATTCATCTACGATTTTATTCGCGGTGTTGGAACTTTAAGCGCCGTAATTTTTCTTGTTTCGTTCAACACGCCGCTTGCTTCGATTCAATTGATAAATCTTGCAGAGCAGGGGTCATGGGGAAAAGCCGCCGCCCTTGCACTTGTTTTAACGTTGATAACATTCCTGATTTTAGGCGCAGGACTTTTGATAAACAAACTGATTGTTAAAGGAAGAGAAAAATAATGGCATTTATTTCTATTGAAAACATTTCATTTTCTTATTCGAAAAAAAAGGTAATCGAAAACTTTTCTCTCCAGGTTGAAAAAGGAACTTTTACAACTCTCCTTGGCGAAAGCGGCTGCGGTAAAACAACAATTCTAAAATTACTATCAGGATTCCTCGAACCATCAAACGGAAAAATCATCATCAATGATAAAGTAATAAACGGAGTTCTTCCCAACAAAAGAAAAATCGGAATGGTTTTCCAGGATTACGCACTGTTTCCTCACATGACAGTTGAGCAGAACCTTTTGTACGGCTTAAAACTCACAAAAGAACAGATCGACAAAAAGGCTGTCCGAAAATCTAAAGAAGAAATGAAAAGTATAGTTTCAGAAACTGCAGCCTCACTTGGAATCGAAGATTTGCTTGAACGCTTTCCTTCTGAACTCAGCGGCGGTCAGCAGCAGCGTGTTGCATTAGGCCGCGCTATTGTGTTAAAACCGGACGTGCTTTTAATGGATGAACCTTTGTCGTCTCTTGATACAAAGCTTCGTATCAAAGTCCGTGAAGAATTAAAAGACATTCAGAAAAAACTTGGCATTACAACTATTTATGTAACTCACGATCAGGAAGAAGCTTTAAGTCTTTCTGATAAAATTGCAGTTATCAAAAACGGTACACTTGTTCAGTTTGGAACACCATCAGAAGTTTACTTTGAACCGGCAAACAAGTTTGTAGCAGACTTTGTTGGCCGCGCTAATATTCTGACAGATAAAGAAACAAAAAAAGAATATATGATTCGACCTGAATGGTTTTCAATTTCGAAAGAACAGAAGGAATCTTCGTATAAAGGAAAAATTCTTTCAACAGAATTTCTTGGCGCATATACAAGATATAAAGTTGAATTTGAAAATGAAAAACAGATTGTTACAGTTGATAATTCTGATTCCGAAAATGATTATACTTCAGGAGATTCAGTTTTCTTAACAGCAAATAAAATATATAATTTTAAACATGAATAAAAAAAGTAAAAGAATACAAATTGAACTAATATTATTTTTTCAATAATTGAGTTATAATAAAAGAATGAAAAAGATTACAGTTTTATTATTTTACGCAATTGCTGCGTTTTCATTAATCAGTTGTGGTGAAGAACCAGATGAACCTGAAAGAGATTTGCTTCCAGAATTTGTAAAAAGCAATATGGAACTTGTTTGGGCTGACGAATTTAACGGTGAAAGTAATGAACCGGATCCTGCAAACTGGGATTACAATGTCGGTGGAAACGGCTGGGGAAACAGCGAAGTTCAGAACTACACAAAGGACCGTGAAAATTCCTATGTAAGTAACGGTACTCTCAAAATCGTTGCAAAGAAAAATGAAAAGGGAAGATGGACAAGTGCAAGACTTACTTCAAGTTTCCGCCATGCATTTAAATATGGCTATATTGAATTCAGAGCTAAGCTTCCTGTAGAAAAAGGTTCATGGCCTGCATTATGGTTGCTACCGCAGCATGAAAGTTATGGCAAATGGCCACGCAGCGGAGAAATCGATGTAATGGAATATGCGACAAACTTCTGGGGCAAAAAAACTTACGGAACACTTCATTGTAAGGCAGGCTCTGGCGGTAATGCGATTATCAGTAACTACATCGAGATTGAAGACGTAACAAAATATCATACTTATGCAGTTGACTGGCAGGAAGATCACATTTCATGGTATTACGACGGAGAACTTCTTGCGCGTTATGATAATCCTAATCGTGAAGAAAAAAACTGGGAACTATGGCCATTTGACAAACCATTCTACATTATTATGAACGTAGCAATGGGCGGAAATCTTGGCGGAGAAATTCCAAAAAAATTAAAGTCATGCCAGATGGAAGTTGACTACGTAAGAGTTTACGCAAATAAATAATTGTATTAACTGTTAGTTTATTAACAGTGATGTCTTCGTGTTCAAAAAAAGAACCCGAAGACATTTATATTTTTTATACAAATGACATTCACAGTTTCATTGACAATACAAAATATGATAGGAATCTAGCAGTCCCACCACTGAGCTGCAGTCTGATCTGCAAGCTGGATTAAAATAACAAGCGGATTCTGTAAAAAGTTTGAATAGTTGTAGCTTTCATTTTCTGAAACATCAGAGAAACCCATGTGGCGGCTGATTGCTTCAAGCACAGGACGCTTATTTATATATTCCGGAATTGCTTCGAGCAAGTTCAATACACTTTCGTTTCCATGACCGAGATTGCGGCTGTCTGCTTTTACCTTGAAGTAAGGTTCATAAGTCCAGTTACCGCTTAAGTTTTTAGTATGACGAAATTCTGTCTGGTAAAAACCGGCTTTGCAAAAGTCGTGTGCGATTGCGGCGATGAATACATCTGAGGCTGTAAAATTAAATGCAGCCGCTCTTTTAGTGCCAGAAAAATTTTCGGCAACAGGAACTGCAAATACAAGTGCCTGGTATGCAACCACCAGGCTGTGTGCAGAAAGCCCACCTTTTACATTACAGTGGAATTTAGAACTTGCAGGACTTGTCCAAAATTCGTGGGTCTCCATCCATGTCTTTAATTTTTGTGCATCGTTTTCAGAAAGACATACTTCGATCATTTTGCATGCTGTGGATTTGATTTTTTCAATATCAAAAGTTCCGTCACTGTTAATCGGTTTGTCGGCATTGTAGATTTCTAAAAGTTTGTTTACATCATTCTTTAATGTCGTGATATCTTCGTTTGTCATAAAGTTATTATAGCACATTATGATGTGATATAAATATAGTTAAGTGATTATAAAAATCACGAATAACTGTATAATAAAAAACGGGAATATCAAATTTTTCAAAATGCCCTTTTCTACTATTTATTAAAGTGAAATTTTAAAATAGAATAAAAGATGATATATTAAAGTGAGGGTTTTATGAAAAAAGTTAATTTATTTTTCTTAGCCGTAGTATTTATTTTTGCATCGTGCAATCTTCCGTTAAATAATGATGGAAAAATCAGTTTTGAACTTGATGATGCTGTCGTTGAAAAAGCATTGAACATTGCAAAAGAAGTTTCTGGCTCAAGTCAGTATCCTGTTACTATTGAAGTAAATGTTCACGGTCGCATTGAAAAATCGCAGTCGAAGGTAATCAGCACTAAGAGTGATGTTAATAATTTAAGTTTTGATTTTGATATTCCAAAGAACACTCCTTCGGATATTGAAGTTCTGATTACTATTGATAAGTCTGTAGTTTTATATCGCGGGGTTACTCGTAATGTTATGCCTGATAACATCAGCGGAGCTGTTGATGTTGTATTGAGTCAGGTTTTTGAAATTAAGCAGCCGAAGTTTGTTGCGACTGTAAATGGAAGTCCGGTTAAATTTATAAGACAGGATGAATGCGAAATCTCAGTTGTCGCTGAAGATGGAAGCAGATATCCTGATTTTGTAAAGACAACATTTGAGTATATACCATCTGTACAACCTCCAGAGGGAGAAGGTATTAATCCGTCAATGGAATTAACTGGAAGCAAACCTAAAACAATAAAGTTCTCAGATTTTAAAGACGATGAATTTAATCCATGTAATGTAAAAACAAATATAGCCACAGATGGTTGGTTAAGTGATACAATTTCATCTGCTGTTGTTTCTTTTAAACCACATATGTATTCTGCATCATCACAGTACATCTTGCCAAGCTCTTCTTATCCAGAAGGAGAAGAAGGGGGAGGGTATCTAGCAGTACAAGATTTAGACGCACTTAAGACATGTGAAAAAGTTTATATTAAAAAAGCTCATGCTGTTGATTATGCAATCAGTAGTGGAGGGGCATATTTTCTTGCTAATGATAAAAACGGAGATGAGAGTTACGTGAGAAGAACATTATGGGGTTCAGATGATAATCCTAGCTTTATAACGATATCAAACTGGCTTGATGGTATTGGCAATGATTTTAAGACAAGAGGTGATAGTAAATCAATTTGTTATGATATTGATACTGAAACTACATTTGTTACAGGAATAATGGGTGAAAAAGTAGTTGTATTACCAAATTGTAGAGGAAGTTTTAAAGATTTAATAGAATTGCCAATCGATGCTAGAGAATTGCCAATCGATGATAGTGATTTTGGGTATTGTAATTTCCGTACAGCTGTGTATGACGAGAAGATCTATATATTATTTTATACCACTGGCAAAGGGGAATTGAGAGTTTATACATTGGACTCAAATCCACAGTTAGTAAATACTGTTAATTTAGAAGAAATGTTCCCAAGACCAGAAGGAGCAGATTCAAATAGGAATTATATAGATAGATTTAATTCTAATAGTTCTATGGATCTTCTTGTATGGCAAGATAAGGTTTACATGCTCTATAGTGAAGTAGGTTGTACATGGGATTCTGGAGCAGCTTATACAAATGGTATTTCAAGAGGTGCAGTTATAGAGTATGATCCTGTTTCAATGAGTGTCTCAAGAACCTTTGGTTGGACGCCAAATAACAAACCTTCTGCAATTTTTAAGGCTACTAACTACAACGACAACGGAACTGTAGTTACAACCCCAAGACTTTCTCCTAATTCTATAGATTCTACAACAGGATTATTTGGACCACAGAGATTTATTGCACTGGAACCAAAAAAACTTGTTATTCTTGATTCTGGCGAGTTTACATATATTGAAGCTGCTCACGTTAAGGGTAAGAAGGTAAATAGAGTTGTGGAAATTGATCTTGAAACCTTTACAATTGGTAAAGTAACTCATATTGCTGATATACAAACAGAATCAGAACTTCATTGTTTCAATCCATTGTCTTCATTTTTATGTGGCACTGCCGATGATGAGCCGCATAACTGTTGGTTAATATTCCTTCCAACGGATGGGGGATCAAATATTGAAACATTTAGTCAGTTTTCTTTAGTTCAAGAAGATACAAATGTCTAATAAATTATCCCTCTGTATTCCGGTACATAATACAGAGGGATTTTTTTCAGAGTGCCTCCTTTCTCTCCAAAATCAAAATCTTTCAAATTGTTCCCTTAAACAGTCTGATATAGAAATTGTAATTATAAATGACTGCAGTACAGGAAAAGATTCTATTGGTCGTGACTGTAAAAAGATTGTTAAGGATTTTAAGCGTCAGAATAAATTCCGAATAAATTACATTGTTCACTATAATAAAAAAGCTCTTCTTGAAACTCGTCGTGAACTTGTTTTTGAATCTCATAGCCCATTAATAATGATGGTTGATAGTGATGATTTGCTGGAACCTGATTATATTTCTGTTTTATATAATATTATATCAACAACTGATTCTGATATTGTTCAGGGTGGAGCACGATCTTTTAAAATGGAAAATGGTGAAAAAGTATTTATAAAGCAGAATAGAGCAGGTACTGTTTATAACGGTGAGCTTAGAGGAAATGATATACTTAAAAGCTGGGCTGTAGACAGAACTTCATCGGCATTCTTATGGGCAAAGGTTATAAAAAAAGAATTGTATCTGAAAGCATTTGATCAATTGCTTTATTCTGATTGTACAGTAGCAGACGACCTTCCTTTATATTTCTTCCTTGCCCTCTTTGCAAAAAAATACATCGGTACATCGCAAAACGTTTACCTCTATCGAAACAATTCCGGCATCACTTCAACTCCTGTTGTTAACAGTATGGAACAGTGGGAACGAATTTGTTCCATGGCCTCTGGTTTTTCAAATCTAGTACTCTGGATAAATAATAAGACAGAGGAAGACGGTAAGTCTCCGATTGCAGATGATGTTCGTGCAGGCATTAAAATGATGTTCTTAAAACATCTTCACACCTCCGTCCTCCAGCTCAGAAATTTTGTCGCACCAGAAATCAAAGACGAAGCCCGAGAGAAGCTTTACGACTATTGGGGCGAAAGCTTCGTTCTCAAAATGGAACAGCAGGTAATCGCAGAAGAAGAAAAAAAGAATCAGACTTCACAAAATAACTCTACGATAAGTAGGTAGCATTCCAGACTGACAACTGTTATAGTCCAATCATTCCCGGGCTTGTCGTTTATAAGATTTGATTATTTTACAGCGGGTGTTTCTTCTGTTACTAAATGCTTAAGGTCTTTGTTTGTCATCGCACAAACACATGAGTCACTGTAAATGTTTACAGCTGTTTCAATCATGTCGATAACTGCATAGATCGGAAGAATAACTCCCATTACACCGATTGGCATGCCTTTTCCGGCCATGAGAGAAAGTGTAAGGAAGAAACATCCCATTGGAACGCCTGCGTTACCAACAGCACTGATTACAGAAATCAAAATCCAGAAAATTACAGTAAGAATGTTCAAATCAACGCCTGCATTTTTCATTACGAAAAGTGATGTTACGAGAATGAATGCTGCACAACCGTTCATGTTGATTGTTGTACACATTGGAAGAATGAAGCGTGAGAATTTTTTATCACACTTAACATTGTTTTCAACACAGTTCATTGTAACAGGAAGTGTTGCGGCAGAGCTCTTTGTAAACAAAGCAGTAAGAATTGCTGGAATCATATTCTTAAAGTGTTTGGCTGGATTAATTCCGCGAATCAAAAGGAAGAGTGAAAGTACGATAAAGAACTGAATAAGGTTTCCGCTTAATACAACTGCAACGTATTTTCCGATTGAATCAGCAACAATCCCTGCTGTCAAATCAGAAACCATCTGTGCTGTAAATGCAATGATTCCGATTGGGAGAATTGCAATGATCCAGCTGATAACTTTGAATACTAATTCCTGGAAGCCGTTGATGACATTAAGAATAGTTGTCTTTTTATCTGATTCTTCCATTTTAGAAATTGCAATACCGAATGCAAATGAAACAATCAAAATAGAAAGAACATTTCCTGAAACGAATGGATAAAGAATATTGTCAGGAATTGCCTGTACGAAATAATCAAGGAATGAAGAAGAGTTCATAACTGCTAATTTTTCAGCAGCAGCGCCTTCGTAAACTGAAGCAGAAAGAACATCAGGATTAATAACGAAGAAAAGAATTGCAGCAATTGTAGAAGCAGCAAGAGTTGTCAGAAGAGTATACATGATTGTTCTTCTGAAAATTTTTCCTGTTTCTTTATTTCCACCAAGACTTGCAAGTGTTGTTAAAACAGAAACTGCGATTGCAGGAACTGCTGTGAACTTGAACAGCCTTGTAAAAATTGTTGCAACAAAATTACAGATCTTATCGATTGTTCCAACGTGAAGTGAACCCAAAACGGCACCGATGATTAATGCGCCGACCCAAAAAATTACTTGTTTAACTTGTTTAGACATAGTTTAACTCCTGAAATTTATGATATAGGAAATTGCAGGAGTGAACAATGCAATAAAGGAAGGAAAGTAAAAAAAAGTAAAAATTAATTTAAAAAAAGAAGCCGGGTGTTTCCCGGTACAAACAATGCAAGTGCGGCAACAATAAGAACGATTACGGCCATGAACTTTAAGATAAGTTCACTCAGTTTTTCCAAGAAGTTCATTTATCCTTTTCCTTTAAAAGAATTTCTTTATAATTTTCTCTGTCGCGAAATTCGCCGGGAGTAATACCTGTGTTTTTTTTGAATGCTGCAGAGAAGGCACTCTGCGATGAAAAACCGAGTGCCATTGCAATGTTAAAAAGTGAATTGTCAGAATAAAGAAGCATGTTTTTTGCTGTCTTTATTTTTGCGTCGATGATGAATGCTTTTGCGGTAATTCCAGTTTCCTTTACAAACAGTTTTGAAAAATAACTCGGATTTAAATTTTCATTTTCTGCAACCTGTTCCATTGTAAGAGGAAGGTGAAGATGATCGTAAATGTAATCAATGCTGTTTCTGATGTGAAAAGAAATTGCAGGTGTCTTTCTGAGATTGTGCATTCGCTTTGCGTAGTCGAGCTGCATTTCGCACGAGAGGTTGATGACTTCTTGCGGGTCGTTGCATTTATCTGCGCGGCGGATATAAATGTCGCTTAAGGTATATGATTCTTCCTGTGTCATTCCTGCATCGATGCAGATTCTTGAAATTACTCCGACTGCAATTACAAGATGATAAATGTTGTTGTGAAGAATATTGTCGGATAAAGTTCCTTTTCCTTTGTAAAAATTTTTCTTGATGTATTTGATGTTTTCTTTTACTTTATCGATGTTGCCGTATTTGATGTCGTTGTAGCGGGAAAATTCACTCTTGATATTTGTACGCGAAAAATTTTTTTCTCTGTGAAGAAATAGCTGGTAATTAAATTCTTTTTCCGATTCCATGAAAATTCCTCTTAAATGAAACGATATCATAAAATTGATAAAAACACCACAAATTTATAAACAACTTTCCATATTCAATTTATAATTAATATATAAGCTTTTCCTTATTAATTCCCTCCTTGAATAATCCGGGTTCTGTTATTGTGGAAAAAATGACAGAATTCGGATACTATTTTATATATGAACAAGATTAAAATTTCGTTTATAGTTTTTCTTATCATTTGTATTATCCTGCCTGTATTGTTTACGCTGAAGCAGATGGGGTATTTTTACTATAAGCCAAAAATCGAAATCAAAAATTCTGTAGAAGAACCTGGAGCAAAAACTTTAAGAGTTGTTGCTGATTATGATTTTGCTCCGTATTCTTTTTATGATAAAGACGGAAATGTAACAGGTCTTAATGTAGAACTTGTAAACGAAATTGCAAACCGTCTTAATATGAAAACTCAGTTTATGTTTGCTGACTGGCCGTCTTGTAAAAAAATGATTCAGAGGGGCGAAGCTGATATCATTCTCAGTCTTGAAATTTTCAGTGACATAAACGGTGTCGTTAAAACAATTGCGACAGGCGATGATGAACTTGTAGTGTTCGGTAAAAAAAGAATTAACAATCTTGCTTCATTGTACGATAAAAAAGTCGCCCTGATGGCTAATTCGATTATTAAAAGAACTTATGACTTCAACTGTGAATATGTTGAGTTCTATACAAACTCTGAAATTCTTGAATCGGTTGCTGAAGGAAAAGTTGATTACGGTATCTGTCATGGAGCGGTTGCAAGAAAAATTGTTGAATCAAAACAATATGATATTGTTCCAAGCATGTCAGTCATGCATAGTTTTCCTGCAATCGGAGTGCGCGAAGATAAAGAAGAATTGCGCGACATGATTAATGAAGTTCTGATTCATCTCAATGTTGAAGGTGTTACTAAAAATCTTCAGCAGAAGTGGATTACTAACTATACATACAAGAGAAGTCTCCTCGAAGTTCTTATGGTCGAGTCGAGATTCTATACTTTGTATACGTTCTTTTTCCTTTTTGCGATTGCAGTAATGGGAATTACTTATGGCCTCATTTCTCAAAAAGACCGTGAGTTTAAAAGCAATCTGAAAATTCAAAATGAATTAAAAAAGAAAATTGAAATTCTAAATTCAGTTGCAGGCGTATATAACACAATGCACGTTATCAACATCCGTGATAATACAGTAGTAGAAGTTAGTGCTTCTGATCATGTTAAACAGTATGTAAACAAAGATACAGATGCAGTAGAACAGATGCGTTTTGTAATGAGAAACACTGTAGTTGCAGAAGATGTAGAAATGGCATTGAACTTTACTGATCTTGCAACAATCGCACAGAAGATGAAAAACAAAGATACTCTTCTTGCAGAATTCCGCGGAACAGAAATCGGATGGTTCTGTGCTCAGTTTATTGCAGTTGAACGTGACGAGTTTGGTAATCTCATTGAAGTAATGTTTACAACTCAGTGCATTGACGAAATGAAAAAAGAGAAAGAAAGACTTTTAAAACTTTCTGCTTATGATGAATTAACAAGGCTCTACAACCGCCATTCATATACTGCAAAGCTTGATGAGCTTAAACAGAATAATAACCGTAATGCAACCATTGCAGTCATTGATATCAATCAGCTCAAGACAGTAAATGATACATACGGTCATGCTGCCGGCGATGAATTAATCAGCGGTGTTGCTTCGATAATCAGCAAAGTATTCGGACCTATCGGAACTTGTTACAGAATCGGCGGAGATGAATTTGTTGTCCTTATCGAAAATGAAGTTTCTGACATCAAGTCTTACGAACAGCAGATGAGAACGCTCGTAAGCCAGTGGTCCGGAACTAATTCTCTTACAATGTCAATTTCATGCGGAATTGCTTCGGCATCCGAAATTCCTAATTTTGCAATTACAAAATATAATGAACTTATTAAACTTGCTGATACCAGAATGTATGAAGACAAGACTCAGTTTTACAAAAATAACGGTATTGATCGAAGAGGTTCAAACTAAATGACGTTAAAAGATTTGAATATTGGTGAATGTGGAAAAATTACAGCTGTCGGCGGCTATGGTGCATTAAGACAGCACTTTCTTGATATGGGAATCATTCCAAAAGCTGAGATTCAATTTGTCAAAGCGGCTCCAATGGGCGACCCTTTGGAATTTAATGTACACGGTTATGAATTAACTCTTCGTAAAGATGATGCAGCTCAGATTACAATTGAAAAAATTCCGGAACTTACAGCGCTGCAATCAGTTGAGTCAGAAAAAACACATCACCCTGGTCTCGGTGAGGGCGGTATTTACCATGACGATAAACACGAAAATCCTTTACCGGAAGGAACTGTTCTGACATATGCGCTTGTCGGTAACCAGAACTGCGGAAAGACAACATTGTTCAATCGCCTTACAGGTTCTAATCAGCATGTCGGAAATTTTCCTGGCGTAACTGTTGACCGTAAAGACGGCGTGATTATTAATCATCCAAATACAAAAGTTACAGACCTTCCCGGCATTTATTCGATGTCGCCTTATACAAGTGAAGAAATTGTATCCCGTAATTTTGTTCTTGATGAAAAACCAAAGGCAATAATAAATATTGTTGATGCATCAAATATTGAACGCAATCTGTATCTTACAATGCAGCTTCTCGAAATGGAAATTCCGGTTGTAATTGCATTGAACATGATGGACGAAGTTACTGGGAACGGTGGTTCAATCGATATCAATAAAATGGAAAGCATGATGGGCGTTCCTGTCGTTCCGATTTCTGCAAATAAAAATCAGGGTGTCGATGAACTTATAAAGCACGCAATTCATATTGCTCACTATCAGGAAAAACCTCTCCGTCAGGATTTCTGTGACGCAGAAGAAAATGATGGTGCAGTTCACCGTGCGATTCACTCAGTAATTCACATTATTCAGGACCACGCAGAAAAAGCAGGCATTCCTGTAAGATTTGCGGCTTCAAAAATTATTGAGGGTGATCCGTTAATCGTTCACAAGCTTGAGCTTGATACAAACGAAAAAGAAATTATCGAACACATTGTTCTTCAACTTCAGAATGAACGCGGCCTTGACCGCAGTGCAGCGATTGCCGAAATGCGTTTCTCATTCATTACAAGAATGTGCGCTCAGTGTGTTAAAAAACCAAAAGAAAGCAAAGAACGAAAGCGCAGCGAAAAACTTGATAAGCTTTTTACAGGAAAGTTCACTGCAATCCCTGCGTTCATTCTCATAATGCTTACGATTTTTTATTTAACCTTCAACGTTATCGGAGCATTCCTGCAGAATCTGCTAGCCAGCGGAATCGATGCGCTTACTGCAATGACTGATTCTGCTTTGACAAAGCTTGAAGTTAACAGCGCACTTCACAGTCTGATTATTGATGGAATATTTGATGGCGTCGGAAGTGTATTAAGCTTTTTGCCGATTATCGTAACACTGTTCTTCTTTATTTCGATGCTTGAAGATTCGGGATATATTGCGCGAGTTGCATTTGTCATGGACAAGTTGCTTCGTAAAATCGGATTGTCGGGACGCTCAATCGTTCCGATGCTGATAGGCTTTGGATGTTCAGTTCCTGCGGTAATGAGTACAAGAACGCTTCCTAGTGAACGCGACCGTAAGATGACAATTCTTCTTACTCCGTTTATGAGCTGCAGTGCAAAGCTTCCGATTTATGCGTTCTTTGTTAGTACCTTCTTTCCGGGAAAGGGCGGATTTATCATGTCGGGTCTTTATCTTCTTGGAATAATCATTGGTGTTCTTGTTGCACATGTTTACAGAAAAACATTGTTCAAAGGTGAAGCAGTTCCTTTTGTAATGGAACTTCCGAATTACAGAATGCCTGGTGCAAAAAATGTACTTCAGCTTCTCTGGGAAAAAGCAAAAGACTTTCTTGTCAAAGCCTTCTCAATAATTTTGATTGCGACAGTTTGTGTCTGGTTCCTTCAGAGCTTTGATTTGCATTTTAATTTTGTTGAAGATTCAAGTACTTCAATTATGGCACACATTTGTTCAGTTCTCGTGCCGATATTTGAACCGATCGGACTTGGTGACTGGAGGCTTTGCGTTTCTCTGATTTCTGGATTTATGGCAAAGGAAAGTGTAGTTTCTACAATTTCAATTCTGTTTGCAGAAGCCGGAGTTCACAATGCAATTTCTGCTTTGACCGCAGCTTTAATGCTTATTTTCTCGCTGATATATACTCCTTGTGTTGCAACAATCGCAGCGGTAAAAAGGGAACTCGGCGGCAAATGGGCATTCGGTGTTGCAATGTTTCAGTTTGTTCTTGCATGGCTTATATGTTTTGCCGCAAGACCGATTCTGATTTTGTGCGGATTGTAAGTTAAAAGGAGTTTTCAAATGAACCCAGCTGATATCATAATTGGAATTATAGTAGTCGCAGTAATCACAGTTTCACTTATCGTAACTGTCAGAAAAAGAAAAAACGGCGGCTGCGGATGCGGCTGTGACGGCTGCAGCAAAAAGTGTTCGAAAGAAAAAAAATATAGGGATAGATAAAAAATCTGTCATCTAAAGAAGTTTTTACGGAATATCAGCAAAACTTTTTTTAATGACAATTTCCCTATTTAACAGTAAAATTATAAATGGAGATTAATATGTCTAAATCAGTATCATTGAATAAACCTAAACTTTCTGTTGGCGTACAAGTTCTTGCAACTTTAATTGCAATTGCGACTGCTTTTGTTCTTCCGCAGCTTTTTCATTATATCGGCAGAGTTTCCGGAGTTGGTAAAAGCCTCGGAGTTATGTTCTGCCCGATGCACTTTCCTGTAATTCTTGTTGGAATTCTTGCAGGACCTTTTGCCGGCGCTGCTACAGGTCTTTTAAGTCCTTTAGTTAATTCTTTGCTTACCGGAATGCCTGCAGGTCTTTCTCTTCCATTAATGATGGTAGAACTTTTCGGTTATGGCCTTGCTGCAGGACTTCTCAGAAATGTAAGAATGGATTGCGTTTTCAAAGTATTCATTGCACAGATTGCAGGTCGTGTTCTCAGAAACATTGCTGTTATTATTGCCATTTATGCATTCGGTCAGAAAACTCCGATGTTTAAAATCTGGATGGACGTTCCTGGCGCAGGAATCGGACTTGCAATGCAGCTTGTAATGATTCCTCTCATCGTAATGCTTGTGGATCGTCATTCAGAAAAAAGATAAGACTTTGATTTATGCTTAGTACCGGAAAAAAAAGGACAGCATTGAAGCATTCTGTACTTCGCAAGCTGCCCTTTTTATCCGAATTATTTTTTTAAAGCCTTTTATCTCTATTCGAATCGTTTGTCTTCGATGCGTTTTGTTTTCTTTTCGCTTCTTGGTAATTCACCGATTCCTACAACCTGAACATTTGGTGTCATGTTGTATTTCTGCTTAAAGTGATACTGAATGCCGAGAGAAACTTCTACGCGGTCTGTTCCGCCTTCAACTTCAACGAATACTGTCATTATATCTTTGCCGTCAACGTGTTCGATTACGGCGCGGTATTCACTTGAAGTTCCAGGAACAGATTTGATTACATCTTCGATTGTACTTGGGAAGATGATGTTTCCTTTTACTTTTACCATGTCATCACTGCGGCCGAGAATCTGTGTAATTCTTGGATAGCTTCTTCCGCATGGACATTTTTCTGTTACGAATGCAGCAAGGTCGTGAGTTCTGAAGCGGAAGAGTGGAGCGCCTTCTTTTACTAATGTTGTAAGACAGATTTCTCCGATTTCGCCTTCTGGTACAGGGAGACCTGTGTTTGGGTCAAGAATTTCTGTGTAAATGTAATCATCAAAGATATGTATTCCGGCATCTGATTTGTCACAGTTGATTCCGATTCCAGGACCGTAACATTCTGTTAAGCCGTAAATGTCGTAAAGTTCAATGCCGAGAATTGACTTAATGCGGTCGCGCATTTTGTCGCCCCAGCGTTCCGAACCGATAATGCCTTTTTTAAGCTTGATGTTCTTTCCGATGCCGCGAGCTTCAACCTGTTCTGCAAGCAGAAGTGCATAAGATGAAGTTGCACAGATTACAGTCGACTGAAGGTCCTGCATCATCATCAGTTGCTTTTCAGTATTTCCCGGTCCCATTGGAACTGCCATAGCTCCGAGCTTTTCACAGCCTGCCTGAAATCCGATTCCTGCTGTCCACAGTCCGTATCCCGGTGTAATTTGAATGCGGTCTTTTTTTGTAATGCCTGCAAGTTCGTAACAGCGTGCAAACATAGTTGCCCAGTCGTCAACGTCCTTTGCTGTATAAGGAATGATTACAGGAGCACCGGTTGTTCCCGATGAAGAGTGAATGCGAACGATGTCTTCTTCTGGAACTGATGCAAGTCCAAGTGGATATGCGTCGCGAAGATCCTGCTTTGTGCAGAATGGAACGAGGCGTTCGAAAGATTCCTGGTCTTTGATATCGTCTGGATTTACGTCTTTAAAACGTTCTGTGTAAAAAGGATTTCCACATGCTTTGACGCGTTTTACCTGAGCGCGGATCTGCTCAAGTTGTTTTTCTGTAAGTTTCATTTGTAAGTCCTGTGATGTTTTTGAATTGTTACTGTATATAATAATTCCTAAACCAGTGTTTGTCAAATTTTAGGGTGGAAATTTCAATTTAAGTGAAGTTTTTTCGAAAATTCCTGACAAATTCAGGTGTGTTTCTATTGACAAAAACAAAAACCGGGCTTATTCTATGCATAGTAACAGTTACTCTATTTAGTAACACAACTTTGTTTATCAGAAATAAGGAGAATAATTATGGAAAAGCGTGAATTAAAGGAAGAAAAGAAAAAAGGTCTTTCTCTTCAGGATTTGCTTCTTGTTGCAGTATTTCTTGCAGCTGGTGCAGTATTGAAATACTTTGTAGGAAGTATCATTAACTTTGGCGGAATGAAGCCTAACTTCATTATTGCAATGTACTGTCTCGTAATTGCATTGATCAGACCAAATGTACTTTACTGTATCATCATCGGTATTCTTGCCGGTGCTGTTTGTCAGCTGTTCCCTGGAACTCCATATTTGAACTTTGCTTCTGAATTTGCAGGGGCACTTGCAATGGGTCTTTTACTTATGATTCCTGCAAAGACTGCTGTATTCCGTACAATTCTAAATGCAGTTATTACATTTATAAGTACAGTTATTTCCGGCGGACTTTACACAGTACTTCTTTTCGTATTCGTTAAAGCTCAGCCAGAAGCAATGGTAGGTTATGTTCCTATCGTTCTCGGAACTGCAACTCTTAATGCAATCATCGTCGGAGCTCTTTATGTTCCTTTGATGAAAGTTTTGAAAAAAGAAATTCCTGTAACAAAAAAAGCAGAACCAGTTGAAGAAGAAAAAGCAGAATAATATCTTTGATATACTTAAAGGATTTACATCATGATTAAAATTGAAAAGCTTTCTTTTAAATATCAGAATGCAGAAGCAAATGCTCTTGAAGATATTTCACTTACAATCGACAAGGGTGATTTTGTAGGCTTGATCGGGGAATCAGGTGCAGGAAAAACAACTTTATGTTCCTGCATTAACAGTTTGATTCCTCATCATTACACTGGTGATTTTTATGGCAGCATAAAAATTGACGGTCAGGATACATTTGATGTTAAGCCTGGAGAACTTGCTCTTAAAGTTGGTTCTGTATTTCAGGATATTGAAAGTCAGCTTGTAAGTTATTTTGTTGAAGGTGAAATCCTTTTTGGACTTGAGAACTTTGGTGTTCCTGCAGATCAGATTGAATCAAGACTTGCAGGAGCACTTGAAGCTCTTGATATTACAGAATTGCGCTACCGTGAAGTTTCTTCATTAAGCGGTGGTCAGAAACAGAAAGTTGTAATTGCTGCAATTCTTGCGCTTGAACCTGATGTGCTTGTATTGGATGAACCTACAGGTGAGCTTGATCCTGCTTCAAGTGTTCAGATTTTTGAATTGTTGAAAAAACTGAATGAAGAAAAAGGAATTACAATTGTTGTAGCAGAACAGAAGATAATGCTTCTGTGTGAATATGTAAAAAAATTAATCGTTCTTGAAAAGGGCAAACTCATTCATTACGGCGAAATAAGAAGTACATTGACTCACCAGAAGGAAATGGAAGAAGCCGGCATTAACTGCCCTCGTGTTCTTACTTTAACAAAGAAAATGGCAGAAGAAAAACTTATTCCTGCTACCTGCAAACAGGAAGATAGAATCTGTCTTAATGCAGAAGAAGCTGCAGCTTTCGTAAAGAAGATGTCAAAGAAAAGGAGAACTGCAAATGCCTAAAGAAACTGTACTTGAATTTCAGAATGTAAGTTTTTCTTATAACGAAACTGCAAATGTAAAAGACTTGAATGTAAAAATTGAAAAAGGAGATTTTGTTGCTGTTATCGGATCTAACGGTGCAGGTAAATCAACATTCTCAAAACTCTGTAACGGACTTTTAAAACCTTCGACAGGTGATGTACTTGTTGCGGGGCTTAATACAAAAAAAGAAAAAGTAAGTAAACTTGCAAAACACATTGGGTTCTTATTTCAGAATCCTGACCGCCAGATTTGTTGTCAGACTGTAGCAGAAGAAATTGCCTTCAGTTTGAGAAATAATGGTGTCCCAGAAGATGAAATAAAAGTTCGCGTTGATAATACAATCAAAGAATTTGGATTTAAAGCTGATGTAGAACCATTCAACATGAGCCGTGGACAAAGACAGAGATTATGTCTTGCATGTCTTATTGCCCTTAATCCTGAAATACTTATTTTGGATGAACCTACTACAGGCCTTGATTACAGGGAATGTATGGAAATGATGAACCGTATTAAAAAACTTAATAAGGCTGGAACAACGGTCATTATGGTCTGTCACGATATGGAGATCGTTCTTGATTTTGCAAAAAATGTAATCGTAATGAATCGTGGAGAAATACTTGGTAATGGAAAGACAAGAACTGTTCTGTCTGACACTGAGCTTCTTTCGAAAGCAAGACTTCTTCAGCCACAAATTGCAGCAACATGTACAATTCTTGGAAAAGACTACAAGGATGTATTTACTGTTGATGAAATGATTGATCGTATTAAAGAACTTAAGAGGAAGAAATAATGAAAGGATTTTTAGATTATCTTGATGGAGATTCTATTCTTCATAAAATGCATCCCCTTATTAAAATCTTAGTTTCGTTTTTAATCTGTGCGGGAGCATTCAGTTCATCAAATTATTTTTATCTTATCGGAATCGTTGTTTTTGATATGCTTATGGGACTTGTAGGAAACGGTAAAAATAACTGTGGTCTTTTCAAAAGATCTTTGGGCCTTCTTTATGGTCTTTTCAAAATGTCACTTTTTCTGTTTATTCTTCAGGTACTTGTAATCCGTCGTGGTAATGTAATTCTTCCGATGGGACCAAAGTTTGGTATTACTGATGAAGGTCTTAAAAGCGGTCTTTTGATTATTCTTCGTTTGACTGGTGCAACATTGCCGCTGTCAATTTTGATTTCGGTAACAAACTTGAATGATCTTTCGAATACAATCGTTCAGGTTCTTCATGTTCCTTATAAATATGCATTTACTTTTACATCTGCAATTCGTTTTATACCAGTATTCTCAGCAGAAATGGCTGGTATCATCGAATCTCAGAAAGCCCGTGGTGTGGATTTTGAAATAAAGAATCCGTTTAAGAAACTTGGAATGATTATTCCTCTGTGTTTTCCACTTTTGATTTCGTCTGTTCGAGAAATTGAGTCTACTGCAACTGCTGCAGAACTTCGAGGCTTTTATTTAAGAACAGGAAAAAGCTGCAGCAAAGTTTATAAAATCCATTTTGCAGATGTCGTATTCTTTTTGATTGGCGGTGCAATTCTTGCAGGGGGAATTATTATTTAATACAAAAAAAGCGGTCGAAAGCGACCGCTTTTTTCGTTTAATTAAAGGTTGTTAAACTGTTATTCCGTTTACCATGATAACTGCAATTTTATTTTCTTTATTGTCGGTAATATTAATCTGAATTGTGCAGAGGGTTTTACCCATTTTGATAATCTGGCTTTCAGAAATTAATGTATCACCTTTTACAGTTCAAAGATAAGTAATCTGACTTGTAGATGTAACCACATGACAGTCGGGAGTGTTTGTAGCAACTGCAAAGTGATCATTGCCAAAATATTTTTTTGCTTCTTCAAGATTTTTCATTAAAAGGCCTTTACATAATCAACTGCTCTGCAGTTAAGTTCATAGAAATCAGGTTTAACTAAAAGTTTTAATGCATCTTTAATCTGTTCTTTATCAATAAGTCCTGTATTGCATGCAGCCCCAAGAAGAACTATGTTTACAACCTTTGAACTTTTCAAATCTTGACATGCTTTGTCTGTATCAACAGCAATCACTTTGCCAGAAACTTTTTCAAGGTATTCAATCATTGTATTTTCATCGAAAGTTTTCCCTGTAAGAGAAGCGGTTACTGGCTGCACGATTTTTTTGTTTACAATTACAAGTCCGCCGGCCTTAAGGTATTTAATGTTGCGCACTGCTTCTGCAGCTTCAAAGGCGATGATTATGTCTGCAGTACCTTCACTTATCAAAGGTGAATAAACATCACTTCCGATACGCACATGGCTTACAACAGAACCGCCGCGCTGTGCCATTCCGATTGTTTCTGCAGACATTACTTTTTCTCCGCCTGAGATGGCAGCCTGTGATAAAACTTTCGCAGCAAGAACTGTTCCCTGACCGCCAACACCACAAATTAAAATATTTTTACTCATTTCTGACCGCCTTAATTAATTGCCTTAGTTGGACAAACCTGTTCGCATAATCCACAGCCTGTACAAAGTGAATCATCAATTTCTACTTTGCGTTCTCCTGCAATCACGCTCAATGAAGGACATCCAAGTTCCTTGATACATTTCTGACAGCCGATACATTTGTCGTAGTTAACGAACTTAGGCTGTGGTTTTGCATATCCAAGTTTTGATGCAACGGCGATACAAGGTGCTTTAAAAATGATTGCGCTTACACCGTCAACTTTTACTGCATCTTTTACAGCTTGAACTGCTTCTGTCTGATTGAAAGGATCAACTGTAACAACAGATTTTACTCCTGCTGCAAGAAGCATTTTTTCGATGCTTACTTTTTCTACAATTTCACCCATCATTGTAACGCCTGTTCCAGGATGAGGCTGATGACCTGTCATTGCAGTTGTGGAATTATCAAGAATACAGACTGTTATTTTTGCCTGATTGTAAACAGCGTTAACAACGCCTGTAAGTCCAGATGCAAAGAATGTGGAATCTCCGATAAAGCTGAAACATTTTCTGCCAGGTTCATTGTGATAAAATCCCTGTGCCATTGTAATGTCAGCGCCCATACAAAGACATGTGTCACACATATCAAGAGGTTTTGCATTACCCAGTGTGTAACATCCAATGTCGCCGCAGTAAACAGTTTTTTCACCTTTCATTGCCTGCTTTACTGCATAGAATGAACCGCGGTGAGGACAGCCTGCACACAGCACTGGTGGACGAACTGGAAGTTCCGGCATTTGTGGAAGTGATTTATTTTTATCACTGCAATTTTTACAGTCGCCATTTTCGATTGAAAGAAATTCCTTTACAGCCTTAACTGCAAGTTCAACAGAAAGTTCTCCAGCTTCTGGAACTTTTCGATCCAGTTTACCGTGAATTGTAACAGTAAGATTTGATTTTGCTTTTAAAAGAAGAAGTGATTCTTCGATTACAGGATCAAGTTCTTCAAAAACAAGGACATGATTTTTTGACATCAAGAAATCTTCTGCAAGTTCATTTGGGAACGGATAAGGAGTTCCGATTTTTAAAATCTCTGCATTTTTAAGTTCTGAATTTTCAGGATGTTCTGCTTTTAAAAGTTCGATTGCTTCTTTTAAATACTGATAGCTGATTCCGCCGGCAGCAAAGGCAAGTGAATTTTCTCCGCCTTTGTTGTTGTCGATAAAGTTGAAGGCACTCTTGCTGAACACCTGTGGAAGAATTTCTTCATTGCGTTCAAAGATACGTTTGTGATTATTGTATGATGTGCGAGGGAATATTACCCAGCGCTGTGTGTCTTTTTCAAAAACTCCGGGTGTACGGCATTCAGAAAGTTCTGGAAGTTCCATACTTTCGTAGGCGTGGTCAACTCTTGTTGTCGGTCGCAGTAATACCGGAGTGTTGTATTTTTCAGAAACCTCAAAGGCTTCCTGAATCATCTGGTAAGCTTCAAGCGGAGTAGAAGGATCAAATACAGGAATCTTTGAAAACTGTCCGAACTTTCTTGTGTCCTGTTCGGTCTGACTTGAGATAGGTCCCGGATCATCTGCTGAGACGATAACCATTCCTCCCTTAACTCCAACGTACGAAAGACACATTACAGGGTCAGAAGCAACGTTGAGGCCGACCTGTTTCATTGTAACGAGAGTGCGGCTTCCGGCATAACTTGCACCGGCAGCAACTTCAACTGCTGCTTTTTCGTTGATTGACCATTCAACGTAAGTTCCTGTCTTTTTATTGTATTTTGAAATGAATTCAATAATTTCGCTTGAAGGTGTTCCAGGATATCCTGATACAAGGTTAACACCTGCTTTTAATGCACCCAGGGCAATGGCCTGGTTTCCCATAATCATTTGTGTAGACATAAAAATAATTATACCACAAAAATTATTTTTTTTATATAATGGAATCATCAGTTGACTGATTACAGTGTTAATTAATCTGATTTGTCAGCTGGCTTTTACTGGAGGTTAAAATGGTTTTTACAGGAAAATTTTATATTGGATACAGTGATATTACAAAAGATTCAACTCTTTCGAATACTTCAATTCTAAAGCTTTTTGAAAATGTAGCCTCAATGCACAGCCGCGTTGCAAATGATGATATTAACCAGAGCGAAGGACGATGGTTCTTAACTGGATATCATGTAAAAATTACAAAGCGTCCTGTTTACGGTGAAACAGTTACAATCAACACCTGGAGCCGCGATATGAAAGGCGTTCAGGCATGCCGTGAGTTTGAAGTGTACAACGAAAAAGGTGAACTCTGCCTTACAGGACTTTCAAATTGGATTCGCATTAATGCAAAGACTCTCCGCCTTGAACGCATTTCTCCGGAACTTTACGAAGCATATGGCAGTGAACCAGATCACACAAACTTCAATTATTCCTGGATTGAAAAATTAAAAGAAAGTGAAACTCCTGACTTTGATAAAGAATTCCACATCGAAAGAAATTTTATCGATGCAAACAATCACATGAACAATGTTTATTACCTTGATCTTGTAACAAACATTCTTCCTGAAGAAGTTTATCAGGCCGGGGAATTAAACGAATTTCTGATCATGTACAAGTCAGCCATCAAATATGACGAAACTGTAAACTGTAGTTTTGCAGCAGAAGATGACGGTTACAGAATTACAATCAAGTCACAGGACAAAAGTGATCTTAAGGCAGTAATTAAACTTGTTAAGTAACAATGGCTGTGTAGTTCTTCGAGAAATGTTTCGTATAAAAGATTAGTGTCGCGCGAGAGGAATGAGATGACGGTCGTAAAAATTCCCGCTGATTTGACAATCAAATATTTTGATTTTACAATTATATGAGTATGAAAAGTAATAAATGGGTTATTATAATTTCAATTCTTGCGGCTGTTCTTGTTGCAGTTTCTGCTGCGGTCATTCTTCTGCAGCTTTCAAATTTAAAAACAGATTTATCAAAAGATGCTGGTAAACAGGAAACTAAAAAAGAAAAATTGATTTTAGGTTTTTCACAGATTGGTTCAGAAAGCGCATGGCGTACAAGAAATACTCAGTCAATTTTTGAGGCCGCTGAAGAAAATAACATTCAGATTATTTTTGATGATGCTCAGCAGAAACAGGAAAATCAGTTAAAGGCAATCCGTTCTTTTATCGTATATCAGGTTGATGTAATTGCATTTGTTCCAATTGTTGAAGACGGCTGGGATAAAGTTTTGATGGAAGCTAAAGAAGCAGGCATTCCTGTAATTATTGTTGACCGTCAGATCAATGCGAGCCCCGATCTTTATGCAGGCTTTCTCGGCGAAAATGGATTTACTGAAGGCCAGTCGGCAGGAAAATTTCTTGTAAAAAAATGCGAAAATGATATGAGAAATAAAATCAACATTCTTGAATTTTCCGGTACAGAAAATTCTTCTGTTGCAACTGGACGTGCAAACGGTTTTAGGGATGTGATTAAGAATAATCCAAAGTTCAGGATAATTCATTCTGTTGATGGTGACTTTCTGCGTTCTCGTGGTAAAGAAATCATGGATAAGATTATTGCAGAAAATAAAGGGCTTCTTCAGATAGACGGCCAGAGAGTTGATGTAATTTACTCGCACAATGATTCAATGACACTGGGCTTGCTTGATTCCCTTAAGAAAAATCAAATTTCGCCAGTTAATACAATCATTATTTCGATTGACGCAGAGCAGAAATCCATTGATGCACTCACTCAGGGAAAATTGAACTGCGTCGTTGAATGCAACCCAAATCTCGGACCTGCATTGATGGACCTTGTAATCAAAATCAAAAACGGAGAAAAAATTCCCCGCGAAACATATACCGAAGAGACAGTATTTACAGAAGACGATGATTTTTCAACATACAAGCCAAGGGGGTATTAAAAATTAAGCAAAGCTTTACAAAAACCCTTCAGCTTTCTTATGTATTTTTGATTGGAATCATGCTGATTCCGACAATTTATTCCGCTGTTTCGACACAGATTCATACAAAACAGTACGACAACATAATTACAAACGTCGGAAATGCAAACCGCATAAACCAGATTGCAAAGTCTGACATTCCGAATGAACTCTGGGAAATCGTCTGCGGTAAAACTGATTTTTACACAAGCAAGCCTTATACTAAAATTGAAAAAATCTTTACCGGTATCGAAGAGATGAAAGAGAATACCAAAAGTAAAGAAAACCAGCAGAAGCTCGAAGTTGCATACAGAGCGTGTACAACACTTCAACAGAATATTCAGATCCTTGAAGATCAGATCAATGAAGGAATTTCTGTTACGCAGAATGAAGCACAGCTTGATGAAATCAGAACAATCACTGCTTTGTTCTCTGATATCATGCAGGATTTTATTCTTTCAGAAATGGAATCGGCAAGCGAAACAAATGCTTCGATTAAAAAAGCATCATTGATTATGACTGTGATGCAGATTATAATTCTTGTTTTTTCTCTTGGCGTTGCAATTTACGGTTACATCACAGTTTCAAAATCAATTGAAAATCCTTTGTCGGATATGCAGCAGCTTTCGACAGAAATTTCTCACGGAAATTTAACAGCTCGTATTAATGTTCCTGAAGTTGAAGAATTAATTCCTCTTGCAAACAATATGAACTCGATGGCAGAACAGATTGATCTTCTGCTTAAGAAAAATATCGAGGAACAGAAAAATTTTCAGAAGGCAGAAGTTAGAGCACTTCAGGCTCAGATTACTCCGCACTTTTTATACAATACTTTTGATACAATTATCTGGCTTGCAGAACAGGAACAGACAGAAGAGGTTGTAAAAATTACAAAAGCCTTTTCAAACTTTCTTCGTATTTCGTTAAGCCGCGGACACGAATGGATTACAGTTGATCAGGAACTTGATCACATCCGTAATTATCTTACGATTCAGAAAATCCGTTATGCAGATATTTTAAATTACGAAATTGAAGTTAACCCTGATCTGGTTGAATCTAAAATCATCAAGCTAACCTTGCAGCCGCTTGTAGAAAATGCAATCTATCACGGAATTAAAAACAAGCGTGGACGCGGTCACATTAATGTCAATGTTGATTATTCAGATGAAAGTAAAGAATTTATAAAGTTTGCAGTTAAAGATGACGGTGCTGGTTTTACAGAAGAGCGTCTTGCAGAAGTTAAAAACGAACTTGAAACCGGTTCAGAAAACGCAGAAAAACTTTCGTCGGTTTATGGACTTTATAACGTTAATAAAAAACTTAAACTTTATTACGGAGAAAAAACTGAAGGGCTTCAGATTGAATCGGAACATAGAAAAGGCAGTACAATATGGTTTATAATTCCTAGTGTGGCTGGAGATGTAAATGTATAGCGTATTTTTAGTTGATGATGAACCGATTGTACTCGAAGGAATTCGCACAAAGGTAGACTGGGAAAGTTCCGGTTTTGCTTTTGCCGGTGAAGCTACAGACGGCGAAATTGCTCTTTCAATGATTCACGAAATTAAGCCGGACATTCTGATTACTGATATTAAGATGCCGTTTATGGACGGGCTTCAGCTTGCCGCATCGATTAAGAAAATCCAGCCATGGATTAAAATTATTATTCTTTCGGGTCATGATGAATTTGATTATGCAAAGAAAGCAATCTCAATCGGAATCGATGACTACATATTAAAACCATTTACTTCAGAAGAAATTGTTATGGCTCTCAAAAAAGCGGCTGAACATATTGATGCAGAAAGAAAACAGCTTTCTGACATTTCAAGAATGAAAGAAGAACTAAAGTCAAAAGAAAAACTTGTTCAGAAAGATTTTCTTAACAATCTCGTTCACGGTTCTGCAGACATGAACAGCATAATGGAAAAAAGCCAGGAACTCGGAATCGACCTTCTTTCGCGCTATTACAAAATCATTATCAGTAAAGTCTGCAGTAAAACCGGCAATATGCAGAACCAGCAGGAATCCTGTTCCCTTTTAAATTCTTATTCAACAGGCTGGGAACAGACTTTGTGTTATTTTCATCACACAAACTGGCTTGTTACAATCTGCAAAGGTTCAAATCAGACAGAGCTGGAAGAAAATGTTTTCCGCATTGCAGAAACAATCGAACATATTGTTACGCAAAATAAGGACTGTTCAGTAGTAACTTCTATCGGAAAAACAGTCGAACATCTTTCTTCAATTTCTGAAAGTTATGAAGACGCAAAAAAGGTCATTGAAAATTCCAGTCTTGCAAATCAGAACCGCATTATCAGTACAGAAGATATGCAGATTACAAATTCTGAAATGCTGGAATTGAAAGAGAACGCACCAATGGTTGAGCGACTAAAATATGCAGGTAAGAATGATGTTTCTGCAATAATTGATGAGTCGATGGACCTGATTAAAAGTAATCCGGGACAGTTTCAGTTCTTTGCATCTTACCTGCTGGCTGATTTGATTTTTGCGGTTTCAAAGCTTGTTGAAAGTCTTGGCGGTAATGTTAAAGAAATCAAACCAGAAATTTTACAGAGAAGCTTTATCGATACAGCAGTTCAGGATGAAGAACACTTTAAAAATGAACTGGAATCAGTTCTTAATTTTGTGGTTGAATTCCGCGATTCAAAAATGACAGGAAAATACGGCGATGTAATTCTTAAGGCAAAAAAATATATCGATGAAAATTATGCCGACCAGAATACAACGCTTACAACTGTTGCAGAAGAAGTCTGTTTAAGCCCGAATCACTTCAGTACAATTTTCTCACAGGAATGTAAAATTACCTTTATCGAATATCTTACAAATGTCCGAATCGAAAATGCAAAACGCCTGATTAAAAAAACAGATATGAAAGGTTATGACATTGCATACGAATGCGGCTTCAGCGATCCTCATTACTTCAGCTACATCTTCAAGAAAAATACCGGGCTTACTCCGAGAGAGTACAAAGGCTCGTCTGATTCCGAATAAAGAAAATAAAATTATTTCGGACAAAAAAAAGGCAGCCTGAAAGTTCCCCTCATTCAGGCTGCACATATCCTGGAGATTTTTTTAATATTTATTCAATAGATTAAATTATTACTGAGCTGATGAACCAAGCTTCTTCTTCCTGATAGAAATAATTACGCTCTGGAGAATAATGAAGAAGCAGAGCATCAAACCAATAGTAATTTTCTGCCACCAAGGTTCTTTCAAACCTGAAGTAATTACGATTGTGTTGATTGTCTTTAACGACATAACACCAAACAAGGTTCCGATAATATTTCCTACACCACCGGTAAGCAATGTGCCGCCGATAATCGCAGAAGCAATTGCTTCCATTTCTGCACCGGCCGCATTCTGTACGTCACCAGATCCTGTGTGAAGAAGGTAGATGAATCCTGCAATACCAGCAAGCAATCCACAGAGAACATAACTGATGAATCTTGTTCTCTTAACATTGATACCGAGCATCAAAGCGCTTTCCGGGTTACCACCGATTGCGTAGAAGTTGCGACCAACCTTTGTCCATTTGAGAACTGCCCAGAGAATTACAACGATAAGGATTGCAACGATTGCTCCGATTTCAAGTTCGAATGGAACGAAGTTTCCGGCCTTTGTTGTTCTTCCAAAACCTGGAATTGAAAATCTGAATTCCATCAGCTTCTTGAATGCTATTTCTGCATTTGTAACAACTGGATGTGCATCAGTTACAAGGTTATCAACCTTCAATGGTGTAACGTGGATGATTGTTGTAATACCTTTTGCAAGGAACATACCTGCAAGGGTAATGATAAACGGCTGAATCTTGAGGTAAGCAACAAGGAATCCCTGAACAAGACCAAAGACAAGACCAATTCCGAGAGAAAGAAGAAGAGCTTCTGTAACAGATCCGCCCGGCTTCTGAAGAATTACAACGCTTGCCATAGTGATCAAAGTAATCTGACCACCAACCGAAATATCAATTCCACCAGAAATCATTACGATTGTAAGACCACAAGCGATGATAATCAGGTATGCGTTGTTGTTAAAAATATTAAGGAACTGCTGGAAGTTAAGGAATCCGCCGCCCCATACAACCATTCCAAGTAAATACATTGCAAAGAATGAACAGATTGTAATTGTCAAAAGCAAAGCTGTATTTGAAATAGGTAATTTGGTTTTCTTATTTGTTTCCATAATTATTTAGCCTCCACTTTTACAGCTTTTTTCGAACCGACTTTCTTTACAAGCTTGCTGATTGATTCTTTAACAACAGGTGAACCAGAAATTACAAGGATAAGAATTACGATAGCCTTGTATGCTTTTACGTCTGTTGAAGGAACTTTCATAGCGTACAATGTTGTTGTAAGCGCCTGAATGATGTAAGCACCAAGAATTGATCCGCCAAGGTTGAACTTACCGCCGGCTAAAGAGTTTCCTCCGATTGCAACTGCAAGGATTGCATCCATTTCGATATCGATAAGAAGTGTTTCAGGGTTGATGCTTCCGATACGTGAGAAGCTGATTGAACCTGCAAAAGAAACACAGATACCAAGAATTACAAAAACAAGCAGCTTGATAATCAGCGGATTAATACCGTTAAGTTTTGCAGCTTTTTCATTAATACCAACAGACTGAACGAAAAGTCCGAGAGTAGTAAACTTCAAAAGAAGGATTACGACAACTACAAACGCAATTACAATCAGAATCGGGCTTGGAATCGGACAGCCCGGAAGGAATCCACCGAGTCCGCTAAGGAACTTCTGGTCAACAGTCTTGTTTCCGCCTACTGTAATCCAGTCCGCAATCGGACGGCCTGCAGTAAAGAGAATCAGCGATGCAATCATCGGCTGAATGTTGAATACAGAAATTAAAACGCCGTTAAAAAGACAGAACAGAACTGCAACAATGATAGCTGCAAGAAGGCCAAGCATGATTGAACCTGGAGTAATTGATCCGCCTCTGATAACTCTGAGTAATACACAGGCTGCGATAGTTGATGAAGCACCAACGGAAATATCCTGACCTTTTGTTGCTGAAGTAATAAAAGTCATACCGATAGCAAGAATTACAAGCTCAGATGCATTATTCAAAATACTGATGAGGTTACCTGCAAGAACAGGGTTTCCGTCAGTGTTTGTTTTAATACCGATAGAGAAGAACGAAGGATCTCTGATCAGGTTAAAAATAACAAGAATTAATAATGCAAAAATAGGAATAATTAACTGTGAAGACAAAAGGTTTTTCATCTTCTGTTTACATTCTAAACTAGTCATTTATTATTTTCCTCCCGCAATAGTTTTCATGATGTTGTCCTGACTCAATTCTTCGTCTTTCAATTCACCAACAATGTTGCGGTCTTTCATAACCACAAGTCTTGTACAAACGTTCAGCATTTCCTGGATTTCTGAAGAAATGAAGGTAACACCAACGCCTTCTTTTGAAAGTTTAAGAACCTGTTTCTGGATTTCTGTTTTTGTACCAACGTCGATACCGCGAGTTGGTTCATCAAGAATAAGGTACTGTGGGTGTGTCAAAAGCCAGCGTGCAAGAATAACCTTCTGCTGGTTTCCACCTGAAAGTGATTTAATCGGAGTTTCCTGAGAAGCTGTCTTAACCTGAAGAAGTTTGATGTATTCATCGGCGATTTTAACTGCTTCTGATTTTGAGAACGGCTTCCAGAAGCCTCTTAATACCTGCTGTGCAAGAATAAGATTGTCGCGTACTGAAAGGTCCTGAATGATTCCGTCACCTTTGCGGTCTTCTGGAAGATAACCGAGGCCGTTTTTCATTGCATCAAGGGCTTTGTTAATCTTTACGTCTTTGCCGTTAATCTTTACAGTACCGCCTGTTACACGGTCAGCACCGAAGATTGCACGGATGCTTTCTGAACGACCAGAACCGAGAAGACCTGTAAAGCCGTTAACTTCACCTTTTCTGATTTTAAAGTCAAAAGGCTTAACGCCTTCTGCGCTTGAAAGATCCTTTGCTTCGTAAACAACTTCTGCCGAAGGATTGAAAGTTCCTTTTTCGCTCTGAAGCTTTGAAATATCATCAAGCGCTTTACCGAGCATTGCAGAAATAAGATCAACCTGCGGCATGTCTTTAATTGCATATTCTCCAACAAGCTCACCGTTACGAAGAACTGTGATTTTGTCACAAACTGCATAAACCTGATCAAGGAAGTGTGTGATAAAGATGATTCCTACGCCTTTTGATTTAAGGTCACGCATCAAGCCAAAAAGAAGTTCAACTTCGCGTTCGTCGAGAGAAGAAGTTGGTTCGTCAAGAATGAGAACTTTACACTTCATATCAACGGCACGGGCAATTGCAACCATCTGCTGGATTGCGATTGAACAGGTTCCGAGCTGCTGTGCTCCTTTTGCAGGAATGTTAAGTTTTGATAAGATTTCGTCAGCGCGTTTTTCCTGCGCCTTTGGATTAATGAATTTATAGTTACCTCGTCCAATGAACATGTTTTCAGCAACAGTCAGGTTTGGACAAAGAGTAATTTCCTGATATACAGTACTGATACCCAGATTCTGAGCATCCTGAGGAGAGCGGATTGATACTGGTTTTGCTTCGATACAGATCTCTCCTGAATCTTTTTCGTATACACCAGTTAAACATTTTACGAGAGTTGATTTACCAGCTCCATTTTCGCCCATGAGGGCATGAATTTCGCCAGCACGAAGAGTAAAGTCAACATTCTGAAGAGCTTTTACTCCCGGGAATTCTTTGTAGATTCCACGCATGGTTAAAATTACATTGTTTTCCATTTTACATTACCTATTGAGTAAAAAAAATGCGGTGCAAAACATGTTGTCATATTTTACACCGCAACCAACGACTTAGAAATTAGTCACCAAGTCCGTATGTATCGATGTCAGCCTGTGTAAGTTTTATAGCATCGAAACCTTTTTCTTCAGAAATAACTTTCTTTGAAGGAACGTGACCAGAAGTAATCATTTCTTCGATTACAGCAGCCTGGAATGGAGAACACTGTCCGTCATAGTCCCAGTTTCCTTTGAGGAGTTCACGGAGAGCCCATTTGTTACAGTCGAATCCCATAATTTTAACTTTTCCCTTAACACCGTGTGTGATACCAGCGTCGTCGAGAGCTGCAACAGCACCTTTAGCCATACCGTCGTTTTCAGCGTAGATTACGTTGAAGTCTTCACCAGAGTTGATTACAGATTCAACAATTTTCTTTGCCTCAGCTTCGTCCCATGTAGCTGTCTGCTGGATAACTTTTTTCATTGTTCCAGCTTTGAATTCAGCTTCGAGAGCTCCAGTACGTCCGATCTGAGCATCAGATCCCATAGCACCCTGGATGTGGATTACTTTATATTCAGGAAGATTCAATGATTTGAGCCAAGCAACAGCTGTTTCACCCTGTTTAGACATGTCTGAAACAACAGCAGCTTCATAAAGGTCTGTTGAAGTATTGATCATACGGTCGAAAAGGAATACTTTAACACCTTCGTCTTTTGCCTTTTTAAGGATTGTATCCCAACCATCAGTAGCAGCTGCAGAAAGGAGAAGGTAATCAACTCCGGCAGCGATCATGTCAGAAGCAGCATTGAGCTGTTCATCATTCTTAAGACTGTAGAAAGCCTTAACGTCGTATCCCTTTTCAGCAGAGAATACTGTTTCCATGTCTTTTACGTTAGCAGCACGATATCCTGATTCACTTGGTGGATTGTTAATAATACCAATTTTAATTGAATCACTTTTTTTAGCACCACAGCTAACAAACAAACTTGCAGCAGCCAATACTGCTACACAAGCAGAAATAATTTTTTTCATCTAAAATCCTCCTAATAGATGTCTTTCTTATGGTGCCAATATAAACCTGATTTCGCCATATTTGAATGAAGATTTTTAGGTATTTTTGTGGGAATTTTTATGTTTTTGCAATTTTTTCAAATATTCCCGAAAAAAGTTTAAAAAATTATTTAAAAAGGTTTAAAAATTTTACCCGCAGGCTGGAGGAATGTATGGCTATATTTTATTTAGAAACTGCTTCAACTGCAAAGGTATAATAAGAGGTTCCGATGCTCTTAAGGTCAAGTCTGTAATTGTAACCGTACTTTGCCTTGATAAAACATTCTGTTTTGCTGTAAGCAAGGTTTGTACTGTTTTTTGAGAAGTGAATCTGTTTACCAGTAGAAAGATCTTCAATTGTAATTTCGTAGTAATTGTCGGCTGTAATTGCACCGTAAAGGTTAACAATTGCATTGTCATATTTACTTACAGTGATGGTTTGTGAGAGAACGCATTTAGATCTGTATCCACAGCTGTCAGTTTTGTAAAGACATACTCTGAAGTCTGTGTTGCTGAGAGTTGATGTATCGTCACGGATAACAAGCTTTTCACTGCTTGAATTAATCAAAATGTTAACGAAGCCTTCACAAGATGTGAACATTGCTGATAAACCAACACATGCGAATAAGATAGCAAAAAGTTTAAATGTTTTTTTCATAAATGTTTTTCTCCTTGTACTCTGGATTCTATACCAGTATAACAAATGAATCTTTTACACATTGCTAAGAAAAACCTAAGAGAGTTCTTAGAAACGCCGTGTAATATTAAGACACTTGAGACTGGAGAAAATGTTACTTGGGGAATATTATAAAGCGGAAAAAAGAATTAAGAAAATTGGACATGCGGGGCCGGAAGTAAAGTATTCCGGCCCGCAATATTTCTAACTTCTGAAGGCTAGATGAAGAGCAAAGAAGCAGAGCGTCTAGTAAAGGAATCCTGCAGAAAGTAAAGTATTTTGTCCGATTTATATTCTAAACCAGCGTTTAGTACTCTTCTACCACAAGTTTGTATAATCTGTGCATTAATTCACAAATGTGGTATAATGTGAATTATGGACAGAAGAGCAGAAAAAACAAAAAAAGCAATCAGAAAAGCGTTTATAGAAATCCTTGCAGAAAAGCGTATTCTTGAAATTACTGTTTCTGAACTTGCAAAAAAGGCTGATATAGACCGCAGAACTTTTTACCTTCACTATTCTGCAGTCATGAATATTTCTGACGAGATTCTTCACGAATCGATCGAAGAACTTGTAAATCGAATCAGAAAATCAACATATCCGAGTCTTAAAGATTTTATTAATACAATGAATGATATTCTGATGAAGAATTATGATTTTTATCATTACTTATTTATAAACCACAGCTTTTATTCCACAAGTGATCCTTTTCATAAAATTCTCAGAGAAATGTTTTATCATTTTTTCTATGAACGTTCGAATATGGATGAAGAAACTTTCTGGGTTCATACAGATTTTGTTGTATCAGGAATTCTGGGAATGTATGTAGGCTGGTTTCAGAATCCCGGTAAAATGACAATTGAACAGTTTACAGATGCGGCTCAGGATTCAATCAGTAACTGTATGGGATTTTTACAGACAATCTGCAAACGGTAATTATTCCCTGAACAGGTCAGTTACATGAAACTGTGTCAGGTCTTTGATTACTTCTGCTGCAATCATCATTCCTGCGGCAGGCGGAACGAATGCGTTGCTGCCCGGAACCTGATTACGGACTGTACAATTTTGCTGAGTGCCTGGCGGACATACACTGTTTACTTTACGGCTTACATCAAGGTCTTCGTCGTGCGGCGGAATAACTTTTTCAGTTGAGAATACAACTTTTAATCTTTTGATTCTTCTTTTCTTAAGTTCGTTTCGCATTACACGGGCAAGCGGACAAACTGAAGTTCGTGTAATGTCGGCAACTTTTAACTGTGTCGGGTCAACTTTATTTCCTGCTCCCATGCAGCTGATTACAGGTTTCTTTAATGCTTTTGCGCGGGTGATGATTTCGAGCTTGCCTGTAACAGTGTCGATGCAGTCAACGATGTAATCGTATTGAGAAAAATCAAACTGGTCTGCTGTGTCCGGCATGTAGAAGGTCTGATGTTTTGTTACTTTGCAGTCAGGATTAATATCGTGAATTCTTTCTTCAGCAACATCAACTTTGTTTTTTCCGATTGTGGAATGAAGGGCGTAAAGCTGACGGTTTAAATTTGTAAGACAGATTTTATCGTCATCAACAATATCAATTGCTCCGATTCCGGAACGAACAAGAGCTTCAACAACATAACTTCCAACTCCGCCGATACCGAAAACAATGACACGGGCATTGTAAAGTTTTTCCATATTGTCTTTTCCGAAGGTAAGTCTTGTTCTTGCAAACTGATATTCGTTCATAAAAATTCCTTTTGACAATTAATCTATCAAATCAGTATGTAATTATAAAGGTATGAATGTGAGTTTACAAGTACAGGGAATGTTTTAAAAACGGCAGTGTTAAAGCTGTCGGGGAAAAACACACTAAAACAGATCAAGTGAGCTGTCCAGATAAATCATTTCGCGCACGTTAATCTGGTATTCTGGTTTTGTCATATAGTATAGAAGGAACTCGAGAATCATCGCACTTCCAAGACTGCGGCCTTCGATTTTGAAATTAGAAAATCCCATCGGTAAATAAACCTTCTGAATGTCGTCGATAGAAATGAAGGAAGGATTTTTCATTGCTTTTGAAAATACATAACCGTCTTGAGAATCCGGAGCCGAGCACTGATGGTCAGGACAATTCTGTCCCAGACTTTTACGGCTTACGTTTTCGTAGCAGAGCTTTCTGTCCTGGCATTTGATCCAGCAGCATTCGTTACAGAGAAATTCTGTTTTGTCCTTCTGCTGGTCTGAAAGTGATTTTAGGTTTTCAAAATCTTTGTTGAGTCTGAACTCTGGGACAATGTATTCAAATTCGTCGCGGTTAAGTTCGGTTTTGAAGTCGGTTAGAACTTTTGTAGTTGAAGAAACAAAGTAAAGGTTCGGGAATTTGGTGCGAAGGTAATTGAGAAGAAGGTCGGAGTGAAGTATTACGCCGTTACGGAAAGTGGCGGTATTGGCAGACGTGTCGGGAGTACCGCAGCTGTTTGTATTACCAGCAGTGTCTGGTTTACTATCAGTGGCGGCAGTACTCGCAAACTGCCGGCAAAGTTCATTGCATTTTTTATCCGACAGATGCTCGTTTTCGAGCAGTGAATTGCTGAACGTAAGGCGCGAAGAAATTTGAAATTCCTTCATCAGAGAAAGAACATCGTTTACATCAGCATCACCAAAACCAACACGGCCTCCGCCCCACAGACAGTCTGCGGGAGAACCATAAATCGACGCGATGTCACACCAGGGGTAAAAATATTCCCGATGGTTTTTGTATATCGGAAGGAACGATTTGTAGAGTTCGTTAAATTCGAAGAGACCAGGAAGATGATAATGTGCGGTTTTTGTTTGTTCGTTCATTTTGTATGGTTAATATAACATATTTGTGGCGGGTTGTAATGGTGGTTTGACGGTTTAATGTTGTGTAATTTGAAGGACGAAGGAAAAAACTAGATTTTTAGAAAATTTTATTTTAAAGTTTAAATGACGGGATTTATACATATTAATTGCTTCACTTTGTCCCAAAACAAAAAATCAAAAATCATATTCATTTCAATGACGAAAAACTTTTTCCGTGTTATATTAATTATATGAACAAACCGCGATACCTGCCCATTGGCATTCAGACATTTGAAGAACTCCGCACAAAGGACTATATTTATGTTGATAAAACTTCTTTTATAAACAGCCTTGTACGTAATGGGAAACCTTATTTTTTGAGTCGTCCGCGTCGTTTCGGAAAGTCGCTTTTTCTTTCGACTTTGCGAAGTTATTTTGAAGGCCGAAAAGATTTGTTTGAAGGTCTTGCCATTTCCAAAACAGAAACTGAATGGAAAAAATATCCTGTTTTTTATTTTGATTTTACAGGTAAAAGTTATGAAACTGTTGATGATGTAATCTTAAAAATTGACGACACTCTTTCTGGTCTGGAAAAAATCTACGGAAAGAAAACCGAAACTTCTGACATTGCAATCAGGTTTAAAAATCTTATAGAAGCTACTTATGAAAAAACTGGCAGTCAAGTCGTTGTTCTTGTGGACGAGTACGACAAGCCTCTCCTCCAGAATGTTGATAATCCCGAAGTTGAAGAAAAAATTCGTTCCATTTTAAAAGGTTTTTACGGCAATCTTAAAGGCGAAGACCTGTATTTGAAATTTGTTTTTATCACAGGCGTAACTCGCTTTGACAAGGTGAGCATTTTTTCTGATCTGAATAATTTAAATGACATTTCGCTTTCAGAAACGTATTCTGCAATCTGCGGAATCTCGCAGGAAGAGTTGGAAGAAAACTTTGTTCCTGAAATTGAAAAAATGGCAGAAAAAAACGGGTACACAAAAGAAGAATGTATTGCCCGACTTAAAAAGAATTATGACGGCTATCATTTTTCAAAAATTTTGCAGACTGATATTTACAATCCGTTCAGCCTTTTAAAGGCTTTTTCAGATTTGAGTTTTGGAAGCTACTGGTTTTCTACCGGCACGCCGACTTTCCTTACCAAAATGATGCTTGACATGAGTTTTGACTACAAATCTCTGGAAGAAGGAATTGATG
>SAMEA3663208__coassemble_80_pt1 | contig 61165 bp, 43 predicted proteins | sample SAMEA3663208__metabat2_high_PE_016 | metagenome-assembled genome bin SAMEA3663208 (sample SAMEA3663208) | pig gut metagenome | biome: pig gut; feature: pig-associated habitat; material: faeces | place: China | collected 2013
CTCCTTAAGAGTATCATTTTTTGTCAGCCATTTACACAGAAAATTTTACAAGGTCAGATTTTTTCTTGAAATAGTTTGTCCATATTCGCTGAAATATAAATCTACTGCTTTATTAAAGTTTCCGAGACACATTGCTATACCAATTCCACTATTTTTTATCAAAATATTTTTCCAGTTTTAGAAGTTCAATTTTTGATTGTAAATCACTTTCATGTTTATCACGAGACACAAGACAATCAGTAAACGATAACTGAAATCCATCTTTAACTTTATTCAAAAAAATTGGATTATCATATGGATATTGAATCTTTTTTGGCGACATCAAAAATACATTCGATGTCCGACTAATTCCTGTTAATAAATTTTCGTTATTCAAAATTATTGAAAAATAATAGACATCAGACGACTGCCAATAAAAGCCAAATTTTTCTTCATGTCTTTTAACCCATTTTTTTTCATCAATAAAAAATGTCTGATTATCTTTTGAATATTTATCTACATCCTTAAAATCAATAAACAAAGAATTTGGATATTGATTTAGCATTTCAATAAAATCAGAAGATTGAATTACATCGTAACTTAAATCTTCTGATTTATCCCAAATAATTATACCTGATTTCTTTTGAACCCTATTACAACCAAATAAAAAAAACATAGAAAAAAATACAATATAAAATCTTTTCATATACTCTCCACTAAATACCATCTAATGATTTTTTAGCTTCATTGTAAGAAGTTACAAAATCAATAGGAACAGACATACCTGTATCAACATTAATCCATATATCAACACCTATTAAATGTGCTGTTATTTCATCTTTTGTCTGATACCAATTATCAATACCATATTGAGCATTAATCCAATCTTCTTGTTTTGATAAACCGGGAGAATGTTCATCATAAAATGGGTCAACGACATATAATTCTCCATCTATCTTTACAGTTACTCCTACATGATAATTAAATCTTCTATTATCATCTTTATCAATTGTTGAAGGATCCAAAGTACCATTTTTTACAGCCTGTTTTGCTTCATAATTTAATGGAGAAATCACAAAAGTATATCCATCAACATCATAACCCATTTCTTCTAATTGTTTACGAATAATAGTTGCACGGGCCCAGCAATAATTACTTGTATAAAATAATTTTAAATCTATTCCATTTGAGATTCCAGACTGTTTTATATACTTTGCTACAGCCATTAAATTCTCAAGACTATTCATTTGTTTGCGAATTTCAGGTCTCAATCCCATATTAGATGGATTTACATCCCTTCCATCCGGATCAATATACCTCACAGGATTGTTCGCAGCGTAATGATACAAATTACAATTGATGTGATTAAAAATTCCGCCCATACCCGGTAAATTCTGATTATTTTGCTTAGCTTCATCATTTACTGGGGCTTGTGGGATGTACTCGCCCAATGCAGGATCCGTACTTATCCACATAGAATACCGTGGATCTAGGTACCTAGCTCCATAATAATAAAGTCCGGTTTCTTCGTCTAGTTCTTTAGCTGTAAACTTATATGGAAGATATTCAAGTCCTGTGTTACTTGTCTTTTCTACCCATGTTTCGCCGTAAGGAGTGTATTCAATGCGTTGATATTCATCACCTTTATAATCACTTATGAGGCTTGCACTTCCCAAATGATCACTGTGGTAATAATACTGCTTGTAATATTCTTCTTGGTATGTTGGCTCGGTTCCTGCATTCAATTTTGTTACAACACGAGTTTCACCAAGGTAAATATTCTTAGAAGTCTGTCCTCCATAAATTGAGTTTCCCGAATCTGTATGATGAGTCCACATTTTATTAAAATATAGCGTTTCTGAATTTCCAGTGTACTTATTACTTCGTTGTCCGTCCTGACCATAAACGTAAGCTGTGCTGTAGTTGGCGTCCACGCTTGAAACAAGTTGATTCCGCTCGTTCCAGGTGTAAGTTCGCCTGTATCGGGAAGTTGTTGAACCAGTTTTATCTTCCTTGAAAAGTCCCCACCCGTAATCGGTTGAATAAACATCTTCAGTTTCTTGTTCAATCTTGTGATAAGCTGTATCAGTGCCGTTACTTTCAAAACTTCCGTCTTGTTCACAAATGATATTCCCGTTTGAATCGTATTTGTAGTATCGGTCTCCTGCTCGAACAAGGCGGTGAGCGTAATTTTCGTCGTAAACATAAGTAAAGTTGTAATTAAGGTTATCGCCTATTTTCTTATTAGGTCGCACACTTTCTTTTGAAACTTTGCTTGTCATGTTGCCAAGTCCAAGTTCATCAAATGTAAAATCTTGACTATAATTTGAAACAAACTCTGGAACTGTGGAGCGATACGGATTGTACGTTGTTTCACCTTCAACTTTTATAAGCTGGTAGAGGTTGTCGTAGCTGTAAGTCTGGCGTGTTTTATAATTTCCAGTCACATTGTCTAAACAATTATTTTCATAGCCCAAAACATTTCCAACTGCGTCAAAACTGTAGCTTATGTTCTGGTAACTCTGCCCCCATTTGTTCTCAGTCTTTATGGTATCAAGCCAACGACGCTTTTGGTCATAAGTGTATTCTGTTTTTACTCCATTTCCGTATTCAATGTAAACTCTCTGGCCATATTCATCATAACCAATATCTTTTACATATTCAAAAGATTGCCCAAAGTTTTCGCCTGTAACACTTATTACCTGGCCGCCGTTATCATAACCATAGGTAACTTTTTCACCGTCTGGGTATGTTATCCACTGCATGCGACCAAGATAGTCAGAGCGGTATTCCATTGTTGCCGTTTCGGTCGGATTGATGCCGTTCAGGTGAGTGGAAAGAGTTCTTGTCTCTTTTGTAACTTCGCCAAGCCGTCCGTATTCATATTTAAGAGAACCCGAAGCGTCGGTTACGGAAAGAATTTTTCCAGCTGCTCCGTGAGTGTCATTTGCACCGCCGTAAGTGTAAACTGTGTCTTCTGTGTCTGGGTAATCAATTTTTACAATACGATTGAGCCCGTCGTATTCATAATTTATCTGCTTGTTGTTCTCTCGCAATACTGAATTATTTTCTCTTACAAGATTTGAACATTCATCATAGAAAAATTCCTGTCTGCCAGAATCAAGACTTTCAAGAGCAGTTCTTCGCCCAAGAAGGTCATATTCAACTGTTATAGGATTTTGCTTTGCGTCAAAGGCTTTAAGCATTTCACCCATAGCGTTATATTCATATGTTACTTTTGTAAGTTGATTTCCATCTTGGTCTTTTTTTGCCACACGCACTATATTTCCGCGACTGTCAGTTTTCTGCAGGCTTACATTTCCGAGAGGGTCAATGGTTTCAGAAATTAATTTATTTTCTTCTATATAAAAGCAGTTTTCCTGCACTGAACCGTCAGGCAAGATAGTTTTTATCTGCCGATCTTTTTCATCGTACTTGTAAGAGGAAAATAAATCTGTCATCTTTGGTCTTGAACTCAACAAACTCTCCAAACTTCCTTGTATGAATTCCGTCATGCCTTCCTTTACGGTTCTTCCTTTTTCATCATATTCAACAGCACCACTTGCGTTCCATCCTTCAACGCCGTTGACAAAGCCGGTCTTTGCGGTTCGGACGGCTCGACCAAGCCCATCAATTTGTACAACAGTCTGAATTATGCTGTCATCGTCCGCGTCAAAGGTGACTTTATTGTTTGTAATAGCGTACCATAATTCATGATGTCCAAAAGAATCATTGTTCGGTGTATTGTATTCATAACTTACAGCCGTTTTTTTTGATTTCTCCTTACCATCATAATCTGTTCTTATTTCAACAATTCGCTGCCAGTCATCATAATCATAATTAATTGTATTTCCACTACAGTCTTCTTCATATCTTTTTGTCTGTGTCGGAATGTCATATTTGATTGAGCCTTTGTAACTGTCCGTATCCGTTCCGCTTTGCGCGATATCCGTGACGAACATATTTTCGGTTCCGTCGTAGGAGTAGGCGACGGTGGCTCCGCGGCTGTCCGTTACGGAGCTTATGTTTCCGTAGATGTCGTATTTCAATGTATGCACGGAATAATTATAGGCATCAAAATACTGCCGCAATTCTTTGAGCTGCCCTAAATCGTCATAATCTCCAGACCTGTGGCGCAACAGATTTCCATTTGAATCATAAACGCGGATGTCTACAGGCAAGCCTATGATATAGTCCGTCGCGTTCGTGTTGTCGTATGTTATGTCCGCGGACAATTTTTGGCCGTCTCCAAAATCTTGAGTTATCTTTATGCAGTTGCCGTAACGTAAATCATATTTATATGATGTTGCTGTGGCGATATAACAGCCTGTTCCGGATGATTTTTCATATATTCGAGATTCTTCTTTCTTAGGCAGAGGGTTAGGAGCATCTTCTAATGTTGTAGTACTTTCTGAAAGCAATGCACCATCAACAGCCTTTACAGTAATTGAGTTTATACAACCTTTAGAATAATATTCGCGGTTAAAATAAACATCTTCCTGACAGTTACCGTATGCAAAAGTTGTTTTTACAGTTCCAAATCCATAGAAATCTTTTTTATTTCTATCATAATATCCATCACTGTATTCATAAGTTGTAGTTAAAGAATGTGCTCCATGTTTAAGTTCAGGAAGGACATCATTTGCATCTGTTCCATCGTTTACTGTAACTCTACTCATTACATATTTGAAATTAGGATTATCTGGCGTTCCAAACTGCTCTGCATAATCTATTTCTACATTTCCACCCTGTGGAAGATTTACCTGTGTAAGCTGCCCATACCGACCGCTAATATTGCGCTTCCAATATGTTCCAAAGCCAGAAATTCGAAGCACATGATCTACAAGCCCATCTCCATCTAGGTCTGTGAGTTTTGGCGGTTCCCTGCCTTTCGCAAGAGTTTTTGGCGTTGCTCAAAAACCTTGCTGGCAGGTCGCGCTTTTCGCGTGCGCAGCACAGCTGCTTCGAGACTCACTAAAAACAGTCTGCTAGACTGTTTTTACCCTGCTTTGCAGGGCCGTTCCCTAGGTTTCGCGTCAGAGCGCTTCATTGCTCCACTTCGTTTCGCAACCAGCCTAGCAGCTGGCCACTACAATCGCTAACCGTGAGGGAAATATTAAAACTTAATCTACAGTATACTCCCTGCATTTTTCTTCGAGCAGTTTGAAATCACAACAGAATTTTATTACTTTACCCGTAGAAATTTGTTTTTCATAAAGTTTAGATGCCTTTTGAATCACCGAATCTATAATTTTCAAGCAAAATGTATATTCAATATTTAATAGGACTTTATACTTTATTTCTTGCACAGAATCTTTCTTTGACGGATTCAAATCAACTTCAGAATAAAGTCCCGATTTTATTGGAATCATTTTTTTCAAGTCTATAACAGAAAGAATATGTTTAAAAGTTCCGTCCTTATTTTTTACATAAATATCTTTCGTGCCTGTCTCAGCAGTTTTACAGTTCTCAAATATTAGAAAACGGTCTGTATCTACATTTTTCCAAGATTTATGTTTTTCCTTTGCGGAAGAAAGAGGTATTACGTATTCAACACCTTTCTCTTCAATAAGTATTCCAATATATGGTTTTTTCTCATAGCCTGTCGGTTTGTAATAAACTTCCCTGCAAGAATCGTGTAAAGTCTTTAAATAATTTTGGTCAATAGTGATAAATTTCAGATTCTTTTTCAAAGAAAACATTTTTACCTTAAAAAAACTAAGGCTGCCTGAAAATCAAGCAGCCTTTCTTTAATCTTCATCTCTTTACGGATTAAAACCGCAGGTTAATGGAGACCTTCTACTTTCAATGTAGAACTAGATTTCATTCTTGTCAAGATAATTTCTATATTAAAATTAAAGAAAATAATTCATAGAGATTTTAGTCCTGTTAGCAATTCCATAGCTATACAAGTTTCAATTCCTTCTCCTCCCACAAATTAGTATTTGTGGGAAGATTCTAAATAAAAAGAATTTCCTTTTCATCTATATAAAACACATAGATAAAAACATTCTTTTGCTCTGTATAATATGTATAACTTACCTTCTGAAGTCATTTTCTTTGAATCAGCAAGGTTTTGTAATGAATCGCATTTATCATAGATTAATAAAAACAGATTTCTTTTTACGAGTAAATATTACTATTAATGAATAGATAGAAAAAACAAAAAGAAAAAGTATAATTATCCAATTATATAAAACATACCCAATATTTTTTTTAATGTAATATGAGAATAACAAACAACAAATAATAATCACATTGATAAAAACAACATTTATAACATTTTTTTTCATTTTAAAATCACCTATACTGCATCATTTGCATTCTCATTAAGCGATAATTAGTTACTGCTTTTCCTTGCGAAGAATTTTGTCCAGCAGTAAACCCTAAATGTTGAGCCGCCTGTGTAGCTGCACCTTCCGAACAAAATCTCCTAGATTTAAAAGATTGATAGGCATCAATTCCAAGTTGCATTCCTCGATGCCGATATTTATTTAATTCATTTCCTTTTAGATTACCTTTTCCAAGAAAAAAAATATTGCAGTAAAAAAATATTATTGCAAAAATATTATTCAAAAAAAAAAACGGCAGTTTGTTAAGCGTTCAAGTGCTTAAAAACCTGCCGGTATTTTTTAATACGGAACTTAATTATCCGTTCAGAATATCTGCCTCGTTTTCATCTTCTTCATCGTCATCAGGTAAGTCTTTTGTATGAAGAAGCATATCAAGAACTGTAAAGAAAAGAATTACAGTCAAAGGTCCAAGAATCAAACCGTTAAGTCCGAATACTGCAAGTCCTCCGAGAATTGCAAAGAAGATAATCAGCGGATGAACATTGATTCTATCTTTTAAAAGGAACGGTCTGATAAAGTTATCCATTGTACTTACAAAGATCGCACACAGAACAAGGAATAAAGCACCGGTAAAAGGAGATTGTGTAATTATAAGAACAATTCCAACCGGAAGCCATACTGCTGCAGTTCCAACAATCGGAACGAACGAACAGAACATAAGAATTACAGAGAAGAGAAGTGCACCCTGAACTCTGAAAATAAGCATAAGAATAAATGCAGCTGCTCCCTGGTAAAGCGCAACAAGAATATATCCTGAAAAAAGATTCTTTGTAATTTTAGTAAACTTTTCAGAAAGAATATTCATGTATTCTTTCTTTACAGGAAGTGCCTTCTTTACAAGCGCATCAAGATAAGGACCGTCGAGGAAGCAGAAGTAAAGGGCAAAAACAATAAATACAAGAGACATGATAAAGTTTCCTGTTTTGCTTACAATCTTAGTACTGATGCCGACAAGCTTTGAACTGTAAGTCGAAAGAAATTCCATAACATAAGACTGCATGTCTTCAATTTTAAAGTTAGGAATATCAATTCCAAGTCCCTGAATAAAATTGTAAAGTCCTTCAAACGGACCGTCAGCATCAAACAGGTTTGGATTTGCACTGATGTAATCGAGAATCTGTATCAGGAATGATTTTAATTCATTGAAAAGGAATAATGCAATAAAAATAATTGGTGTAATTATAAGAAGCAGAATTCCAACTGAGAAAAGTGTTGCAAGAAGATTTCGTTTTAACGAGTAAAACTTTTTATTCGGATTAAGCTTGTTGTTAAATTTGGCATGCAGCGGACGGAATATTATGTAAATAAAAACTGTCCATAAAACTACAGTAAAAAATGGATAAATCATTGCTACACATGCTGCTAAAAACAGAAGTAGCAAAGAAAAAATGAAAAAATTTTGTACGGCTTTTCTTGTATTCATAAAAACAATTTTAAGCACAAAGTTGCTTTTTGTCTATGCTCATTTTGTTTAATAATATATAATAGAAAAATATGTTACGATGTCGTGTTCTAAGCATTAGTGCAGTATTAATTTCTTTTTTATCATTCTCTGCATGTTCCCTTAAATATCAGCGGGATACGGTTTCAGAACTGAATGTTCCTCAGATCAGTTTTGAAGATGCAACTGTCTGTCAGTTTTCTGATAATAAAGTAACCACAAAACTTGTCGGAAGCGTTTATGAGCAGTATAAAAACACAGGTGCTATTTACGCAAAAGATGCGACATTCTACCTTTATGATGACTCCGGAAAAGAAAAGGCTACAGCTTCTGTCGTTCTTCTCGGAGCTGATCCCCAGAACGAAATCTACGAGTTCTTTGATGGAATTTCTTTCGTTGACAATGATCAGAATACAAAAATTTCAGGTCAGAGCTTAAAGTGGAATACAAAAACAGAACAGCTTGTAAGTTTTAAAAACCAGGAAATTACAGTAAAAAAAGAAAATCTCGAAATTACAGGAAAAGATTTCAGTGCCAGCGCCATAAGCGATACCTTCCTTTTTTCTGGAGCAGTACACGGAACACAGATTCTTGTAAACTCAGGCGAAAAAGTTACCTTTTCAGGCGATTCGATGCAGGGAAGTGTATCTTCCACTAAAAAATCAGGAAAAAAAAATTATACAGTCCTCAGCGGCAACGCTTTTGTCAAAACTTCAACAATGGAGATTTATGCTGATTCCATTGAACTTTCAGGCGATAATTTTAACCGCATAAAAGCTTCCGGCAATATCAAGGGAACAAACTCAGAATCGGAACTTTCTTTTACTGCAGAGGAGCTTGAATACAATCAGGATACTAAAATTGTTGTTCTTTCAGGGAATGTTGAACTGAAGGACATTAAGAACAATGTGACTGCAAAGGCTCAGAATATTGAATATGACCAGAGTACAGACGTTGCAATAATGCAGATTGAAGTGGAATTAACACAGAAACAGAATGTCTGCAAAGGCGCCTATTCAATTTACCGCAAAAAAGAGCAGACTCTCGAACTTTCAGGGAACGCAAGCGTAAAACAGAAAGAAGATACGTTCCGTGCACAGAATATCAAATTCAATATGGAAACTGAAGAAATCGAAATGAACGGAAACATCCGCGGTTCAGTTACTTCAACAAACTAGGGCAGGAAAACAAATGAGTGACGAAATTAATCAGAATCAGTATTCCGGTCAGGTCCATGTATTAAAAGCCGTGAGTCTTTATAAAAGCTTTGGAAAAAAGAAAGTCGTTCAGGGGGTTGATTTTTCCATCAAAACTGGCGAAGTTCTCGGACTTTTAGGCCCTAACGGTTCAGGAAAAACAACTTCTTTCTATATGGTAGTAGGTTTTCATAAGCCGACACAGGGCGATGTTTTTCTCGACGATGAATGTGTAACAAAGCTTCCGATGTATAAAAGAGCCCAGAAGGGTATTTCGTACCTTCCACAGGAGCCTTCAGTCTTCAAAAAACTTACAGTTGAGGACAATATCTGGTCAATTCTCGAAACCCGCCGCGATCTTACAACCGCTGAGAAAAAAGCCACTCTGGAGCAGCTTATCGAGGAATTTTCGATTACCAGAATCCGTCGCCAGAAAGCCTACACTTTATCCGGAGGCGAAAGACGCCGTACCGAAATTGCCAGAAGCCTTGCAATCCAGCCGAAATTCCTTCTGCTCGACGAGCCTTTTGCCGGAATTGACCCGATTGCCGTTGCTGATATCAAAAAACTCATTACTTTGCTGGCAAAAAGAGGCATCGGAATCCTCATCACCGACCATAACGTTCGTGATACCCTTGAAATTACTGACAGAGCCATCATTATCAATAACGGCCAGATCATTACACAGGGAACCAAGGACGAAATCCTCAAATCTGAAGAAGCCAGAACAATTTATCTCGGTACTGACTTCGAAATGTAGTTTTTACCCGAAATTCCCATCTCAAAAGCCTCATAAGATACTTAAAATAGAAATATTTTACTATAATTTTGTTTGACATCTGACTTTAATTAAGGTACTATATATATGAACATTTCTATATTATGCAAGGAGTTTAAAATGCCCGAATTCATGTGGTATATAATTCTCCCGGTTGCAGGAATTGTTCTTGGATGGACTATTCGCTGGCTGTATGCCAGATTTCAACTATCTGCGTCAGAACAAAAAGCTGAACGTGTTAAACAGGATGCAATAAGAGAAGCTGAAGCTCAGAAAAAAGAAATTTTGCTCAATGCAAAAGATGAACTCATTCGTGAACGAAACCAGCAGGAACGGGAAAACCGTGACCGCCGTGCCGAAGTACAGAGATACGAAGCTCGCGTAAATCACAAAGAAGAATTGCTCGATCAGAGAGCACAGGCTTTTGATAAGCAGGAAAAAGACTTAGCCGAAAGAACAACTGTTCTTGAAAAAAGAGAAGCTAACGTTGCAATTCAGGAAGAAGAGTACCGTAAGGAACTTGAAAGAATTTCCGGACTTTCTGCTCAGGAAGCTAAAGACCTTATTATTAAGAATCTTGAAAACGATGCACGTCACGATGCCCAGGCATTGTTGAATAAAATCGAACAGGAAGCACAGCTTACTTCAGAAAAGAAAGCTCGTGACATTCTTGTAACTGCAATTCAGCGCATTGCAACAGAAACTACAAGTGACATGACAGTTACTACAGTTTCTCTTCCAAGCGATGAAATGAAGGGTAGAATCATCGGTCGTGAAGGCCGCAACATTCGTACTCTTGAAACACTTACTGGTGTTGATATCATTATTGATGATACACCTGAAGCTGTTGTAATTTCATGTTTCGACCCTGTTCGTAAGGAAATTGCAAAAGAATCACTTGAACGCCTTATTTCAGACGGACGCATTCATCCGGCTCGTATTGAAGAAGTTGTTCAGAAAGTTACTCGTGAAGTTCAGAACAAGATTTACGAAGAAGGTGAAAAAGCTCTCTTCGATCTTGGAATTCACAATATGCCTACAGACGGTGTTCGCGCACTCGGTCGTTTGTACTTCAGAACAAGTTACGGACAGAACGTTCTTGTTCACTCAAAAGAAGTTGGCTTGCTTGCAGGAATGCTTGCAGCAGAACTTGGTGCTGACCGCGAACTTGCAAAACGTGCTGCCATTCTTCATGATATTGGTAAAGGAGCTGAAAACGATTCAGACCAGAACCACGCAGAAGTAGGGGCTGAAATGGCACGTAAGATGGGCGAAGATGCACGCGTTATTAACGCAATTGCCGCTCACCATAACGACATAGAACCTACAAGCGTTGAAGCTGTAATCGTACAGATTGCCGATGCAATTTCAGCAGCTCGTCCAGGTGCCCGTCGTGAAACTGTAGACAACTACGTTAAACGTCTTGAAAACCTTGAAGGTATCGCAGAAAGCTTCAACGGTGTTGAAAAAGCTTATGCTATTCAGGCCGGACGTGAATTACGTATTCTTGTCAATAACGAAAAGATTCCTGATCTTGAAGTTAAAGAACTTGCAAGAAAAATTGCAAAACAGATTGAAACCGACCTCCGTTATCCAGGTCGTATCAAGCTGACTATGATTCGTGAAACTAGAATTGTAGAATATGCGAGATAAATCTTAGGAGGGAGAGAAACCGCTACTTTCGAAGCGTGGTTTCTCTCCCTCCTAAAACCTCCCTCTTTTCCTGCACGACCAGAGATTCTCTCTGGACTCTTTTTAAATCCGTAAGTTTTAGTATTTATTATTAAGGTATTGATTGCCTGCGCTGGCGCGTAGATGGTTGTTGGTATTGTAGCGGAGTGTTGGTTGGAGTAAACGGTGCAGGTGTTCTGATGCCTGCGCTGCGCGTAGCAGTGGGGTAAACGGTGCAGGGGTTCTGATGCCTGCGCTGGCGCGTAGCGGTGGGGTAAACGGTGAAGGTATTGTGATGCCTGCGCTGGCGCGTAGCCTAATGGAAAGGAAAAAGGTTTAGAATTTTTACTATAACTAATAGTAATGGTGAACTATAGATAATAATAAATTGTAAAGTCCTATTTTTGATACATAATCAATATTATGGAATCAAGTGAACTTCGTAGAATTTTTGCAGACAATTTAAGACGTTTGCGAAAAGGATGTAATCTTACTCAGGAAAAATTTGCTGAGCTGGCTGATCTTTCTGTTCAAACTATTGCTGATATTGAGGGCTCGAGAACTTGGGTTAGTGACAGGACTCTGGTTAAAATTGCTGATATATTAAAGACTACTCCGGGTGCCTTGCTTACTGATTTTGGTTCTGATTCTTCTGATACGCTGTATGGAAAGAAAAATGAATTGCTGAATGAGCTGGTAACTAAAATCAGCGAAGTTATTGATAATTATAATAGTAATTAATATTCATTCCAAAAATAAACCCCTTTTACTTTTTTACAGTAAAAGGGGTTTATATTAAAGGCTTTTGCTTTATTAATCTTTTTTTGAAGTATAATAATTAGTAGTCTTTCAAAATCTTTTCGAGTCTTTCTTTTCCGATAATTCTGAAAAAGCCGCCAAGTCTTGGTCCCTGATCTTTAGCTACAACTGCCTGGTACAATGCTGTAAAGAGCTGTTTTGCATCGATTCCCATGTCTGTTGCTATGTCGTACATTGCCTGCTGGCATTCTTTGTCTTGTGTGAATGAATCAAGTTTTGGAAGAACTTCGTCGCGAACTCTTGCAACTGCTTTTGACATTGTTTCGTCGAGGTCAGCTTTGCTTCCGTCATTGCGAATTGTAAAGATAAAGTCTTCTGCACATGTTGGTGCACTGTTCTGAATCCAGAACCATGCACAGGCCATTCTTCTTCTGAGACGTTCTTCCTGTTCAGGTTTTACATCGCCGAGTGATTTGATTACAGCATCGATGTCTCCTGAGTATATCTGGAGCAATGTTGTAAGCATGCGGAATGTAATCTGGTATGGCATTGTTTCTGGAATCTTTCCGTCGATCTGAGAAAGGATGTAGATTCTCTTTTCTTTATTGAACTGGTCTTCGCTCTTAGCTTTGTCTACGCCGTAAACGATTCTTTCTGTCTTGTCGTAGTCTTCGTAAACTTTGAGAACGTCAAGGTCGAATGAAATAGCAAACTCTGTATTAGGACGAGTTCCTGCGAATAAGTAGCGGAGAACTTCTGCCTGGTAAACATCAAGTGCATCTGGAAGAGCGATTACTTTTCCTTTTGATGATGACATTTTTCCAGGAACGCCTTTGAGGTTTACAAAGTCGTAACGCATTGTTACAGGTGCGTCCCAGCCGTAGATTTTCTTTGATACGAGTTTTGCTGTATCGTAAGAACCGCCTGGAGAGATGTGGTCTTTTCCACCTGGTTCGAATACTACTTTTTCTTCGTTCCATCTCATTGGCCAGTCAACGCGCCATCCGAGTTTTGCGCCTTTGAATGTTCTGATGTCTGCAGTTTCTTCGTTGCCGCATTCACATTTGTATGAGATTCCGTATTCGCCGTCGTAACCTGTGATTGTAGTTGTGTCTTTTGAACATTTGCCACAGAAAATTGCAACTGGCCAGTATACGTCTTCTGGTTTCATTTTGTGTGCATCGTCGCGATATTCGTTCAAGCATTCCTTGATTGTTTCGCGCATCTGCATTGCTTTACGCATTCCTTCTGCGTATTTGTTTGCACGGTAGCGGCTTGCCTGGTAAAGGAACTCAGGTTCGATGCCTACGCGTGGAAGCTGCTGTTCGATGTCAACTTCGTGGTGGCGTGCGTAGTTTTCGTTTCTGTTTGTTGTATCCGGTACTTCTGTAATAGGGAAGCGGAGATATTTTTCGAGGATTTCTGGATCCGGCATGTTTGCTGGAACTTTGCGGAATACATCATAGTCATCCCATGAATAAATAAAGCGGACATTTTTTCCGCGTGAACGCAAAGCGCGTACTACTAAATCTACTGTGATGATTTCACGGAAGTTTCCGAGGTGAACTGTACCTGAAGGTGTAATTCCTGAAGCACATGTGTAAGAATCTAAGTCACCTTTTTCGCGGATAATGTTATCAGCCATCTGGTCAGCCCAGTGGCAAAGTAAAGGATCTCTTGTTGGTTTTTCGTTGTTACTCATAAGTTGGAATTATATAGAAAATAAAGAGGTTAGTCGAGTAAGAACAGTTTTTTAAAGTCACATTAAGGGAATGTTTTTATACTTTATATTGAATTAAAGCATTAAAACTGTTTTAATAAATCGATTAATACAAAAAATTTAGGAGCATATGAATGTTTAACGCTAAAAAATTCAGTTTGACAGGAGCAGCTCTTGCTGCTGTCTTAATTATCTGTTCTGTAGTCTCATTGACTTCAGTAAAAACAATCAAGACACTTGATAAAATTCCAGTTGATAAATCAACACCTGAAGCTTATTTTCAGTCTGTTCTGCATAATGGAATTGTAGATTCAACTACTGTATTTCTTGTTTCCCTTGAAAAAGCTCTTTCATCTTATGAATTTAATAACATAAAGGAAAATATAAACATTGGGCTCAAGCCTACTGAACAGGCAGTTAAGATGCTGTCTGATGTTGTAGACCAGGATTTAACCAGTATTAAAAATGCAGACCTTGATGGTACAATTATTTTAAAAGATTATAAAGAAGAAATTGATTATACCTTCAATCTTAATGGAACAAAAATATTAAGTTTGATAGTAAAATTTCTGCCTGATGAAGATAAAGTTTTCTTCCATGTGCCTGAAATATTTGATACAGGTTTTGTGCTTTCATTTAATGACGGTACTTTCGCAGAAATGAGTAGTATGTTCAGTTTGTACGATGCATTGTTTAAGGTTATTCCTTCGTGCAAAACTACTCAGGAATTACTTGTAAAATATGCAAAGCTTCTTTTTAATGATGTAAAGATTGAAATTTCTAATGGTGAATGTAGAATTCGTGATCTTAATGCAAAAATTACAACCTTTTCAGGCGATGTTACATATTCTCAGTTCAGTAATATGCTGATCAATGTACTTGAAGCTTTGAAAGAAGAAAAAGGTCTTCAGACTGCAGTTGTAGAACTTTTCGAAAAGGTAAGAGCCTCAATGCCTAATCTTGATGAGGAACTTCTTGCAGAGTTAAATGAAGATTCCCTCGTAAAATTGTATGATACAGCAATTGAAGAACTTAAAAATGCATACTATGAGAATGATGATAGAATTGCCTTTAGCTTTGAATTTGCCTCTGATGAGAATGATAATCTTATCGGTTTTGGAATTTGTAATGATTCATTTGAGGTTGCCTTTGATAAAGTTGTGCAGGGTGAAGAATTCGAAAGACAGGCCTTCTGTATTTATGATGATAAATTGATTTTTAATATCTATGAAAAGGGAACTGAAAAAAATCAGGTTATTAACTCAGTCTTCAACATTACAACAGACATTTTTAATTATGAAAAAGATGTAAACCTGTTAACTGCTGAAATAAAGGATTATGATTATTCCGGTTACAGACAGGCAAAGTCATCAGGAAAAATTATCATTAAAGACATTCTTAAAGATGTAGATCTGGATGCTGCCGAAGCAGATAATTTTGGATTAGCTCCAGATATGTATGGCTCAGCTCATGCAGGCGTATCTGGGATTGTCCGTGCATTCCCTAAAATTAAGCTTGAATATGATTTTAACTCTGGCTGTCAGAAAGCAAAAATTAACGCAGCAGTTTCTTACGATGAAATAAATCTCGGTTCAGTTGATTTTGATGTTTCTATCAAAAAAGGTACTAAGATTTCTATCGGTTCAAGAAATGCCCTTGAAGTTGATACACAAAATCCTTATGAAATACTTTCACATCTTAATATCGATAAGTTGACAGATAATATCGAAAAAGCAGGTTGCAGCGATATTATAAAATTACTTTTTTAGTCCACGCAGACATTAATAAAAAGAATACATAAATAAAAAAAACACCACTAAAGTTGAGCTTTTTCTGTCAGCTTTAGTGGTGTTTTTTTAAACGTCATTTTCTTTATGCTTCAACTGCAACGAGGTTTCCGACTGTTGCTTTTTCTGCATAAATGCTTCTATTATTTTTATATGGATTTTTTAGTGATGAGATCTGAGATCTGATCTGAACAATGTGAGCTTTGAGAAGTTCGCGGTTTTTAGCATTCTGTTCAAGAACTTTCTGCTGGAGGTCATCAAGATCTTTCTGAATTGCTACTACCGATTCTTCTTCAAGGTGTGCACCACGTTCTTTGTAAAGTTCGCTCATAGGAACGATAACTTTCTGAAGGTTCATAATATTTGAAACAACCTGCTGTTCAAGTTCAGTGTGAGCCAGAAGCTTTTCTGAATTTTCACTTTCGATTGATGTTTCCTGTTTTTCGAGGACTGTTAAATATTCCTGGAATTTTTTTCTCTGCTGGAGAAGAAGTGCTCTGAACTTCTTGAGCAATGCAATTCTTTCGTTAAGTTCTTCCTGTGAAATCTCTGCCATATTATTACCCCTGAATATTTAATGTCTGCTGAACTGGAGCAGATGCTGTCGGATTTGTTGCTGCAGCTTGTCTCCATGATTCACAAAGCTCTGTCATCATGTCTAAAACCGGTTTGAGCTTAGACTGGTCTTTACTGATATTTGTTTCTGTTAAAGTTTTATTGAAGAAAATATAAAGTGACATAAGATTTTTTGCAATTTCGCCACCTTTTTCCATATCAAGTGAAACCTGAAGTTCAGTGATGATTTCCTGAGCCTTGAGGAGTGCTTTTCCGAAGTTTTCAATGCTTCTGACAGGAATTTTTCCGTTTTCATCAAACATTGAATTAGCCAATGTAAGCTGTTTTACGGCTCCTTCGTATAAAAGAACGACCAAACGGCCCTGACTTGCAGTTTTTACGTTTGTGTCTCTGTATGCGTTGTATGCCTGGTTGTAACCCATAATTTCCCCCTTTTTACCTTATGTGCCTCTTTTGACCAGATAAATACGGTTATTCCTTTAGAATTTCGGAATTTATAAGCTTTTCTTAAGCAAAACTTAGAAAAAAACATAATTTTTTATAATGACTATTTGCCTTTTTTTTACTATACTTAAATTTATAAGATGGAATAATTTCATTGTTTTACAGTTTAATTATATAGTAGGAATTTTATGAGCGACGAAAACAAAAAAAATGACAACAAGAAAAATGAAAACGAAGAATACAATTTTTTCAAGTTGAGCACAGAAGAAAAAAATGACCGTAATAACGGCCCTAAAAAGAAGCCGCATTTTTCAATCTGGAGCATAATTCTTGTAGTTATTCTTGCCCTTGGAATATACAACGTAGTTACTTCACAGAAATCTAATTCTGAAATTGATTTCAGTGATTTTAAGAAGCTTATTGATGACGGAACTATTGTTGAAGTAGAAATGACTGAATATTACTTTATCGGTTACGATTCTCTGGCAAAAGAAAAAGAAGAAGGTCTTTTCTCTTCAGTTTTCAATAATGAAAGTGATTCCCGTAAAGCATATAAGACTGTAGGTCATCCATATACAATGGAAGATTTTGTTAAAATTCTTGATGAAAAGGGCGTTAAGTACAAATATGTACGTGCCCAGCAGAATATCTTTACTCAGATTTTGATTCAGATGATTCTGCCGATTGGTATTTTCTTTGTCATTTACTTTATTTTCTTCCGCAAAATGGGAAGCGGAATGGGCGGAGGAATGGGAAGCATTTTCGGAAACGGAGGTTCCCGCGTAAAATCAATCGAAGAAGGAAAAGTTAAGACAAGATTTACAGATGTTGCCGGTGTTGATGAAGCTAAAGAAGAACTTGTAGAAGTTGTAGACTTCCTTAAATCACCTAAAAAATATACTGATATCGGTGGTAAAATTCCAAAAGGTGTTCTCCTTGTAGGACCTCCAGGAACTGGTAAAACCCTCCTTGCCCGCGCAGTTGCCGGTGAAGCAGGTGTTCCATTCTTCAGTATTTCTGGTTCTGACTTTGTTGAAATGTTTGTCGGTGTCGGTGCAAGCCGTGTTCGTGATCTTTTCAAACAGGCTCGCGAAAAAGCTCCATGTATCGTATTTATAGATGAAATCGATGCTCTCGGTAAAAACCGCGTAAACGGTTTTGGAGGCGGTAATGATGAACGCGAGCAGACTTTGAACCAGCTTCTCGTTGAAATGGACGGTTTTGAAAACGAAAAAGGTTTGATTATTCTCGCTGCAACAAACCGTGCAGATATTCTTGATCCTGCATTGCTTCGTCCTGGACGTTTTGACCGTCAGGTTCCTGTTGAACGCCCTGATGTTAAGGGACGTGAAGAAATCCTCCGCATCCATGCTAAAAATGTTAAGCTTGCAGATGATGTTGATTTTGAATCAATTGCTCACGGTACTACAGGATTTGCCGGTGCAGATCTTGCAAACGTTGTAAATGAAGCTGCTTTGCTTGCTGTTCGTAACGGCAGAAAGAAAGTTTCAATGGAAGATTTTAACGAAGCTATTGATAAAGTAAGCATCGGTCTTAAAAAGAAATCACGTAAAGACAACAAGAAAGAAATGCGCCTTGTTTCTGTTCACGAAACAGGACACGCAGTTGTTGCGGCCTTTACTGAAGATCATGAACCTGTAAACAAAATTACAGTTGTTCCAAGAAGCCATGGAATCGGCGGATTTACTCAGTATCGTGAAGAAGAAGAAAAGAATTTCTGGACTTATAAGGATATGATCAATGAAGTTGATTCAATGCTCGGTGGTCGTGCCGCAGAAGAAATCATTCTCGGTGATATTTCAACTGGCGCATCTAATGACATTGCAAGGGCAACTGAGCTTGTTAAGAGCATGATCGTTGATTACGGTATGAGTTCAAGATTTAAGAACATGACATTGGGTAAAGGTGTTCTCGCAAATCGTGGCGGTGATCCTGCTCTTGTAAGGGAATTTAGTGAAGATACTCAGAAGTTCATTGATGAAGAAATTGAAAGAGTAATTAAAGAACGCTATGCGTATGTTCTTAAGCTGCTCAAAGCACATAAGGCACTTGTAGAAAAGGTTAGTGAACGTCTTCTTGAAGTTGAAACTCTTGAAGGAAAAGAATTCTATGCAATTATCGAAAGCGAAAAGAAGACTGCAAAGAAATCTTCTGATACTGTAAAGAAAGCTTCTGGAACTGCAAATAAAGCTTCTGCTTCAAACAAGCCTTCCGCTAAAAAAGCAGACAGTGCAAAAAAAGGCAGTAAATAGAATAGGTCAACGTTATTGACCATTAACCTTAAGTTTTATAAAATATTCGTTATGAAATTATCTATTAAACGTTTTATGAAAAAAGGCCTTTGCATTGCAGCAATGGCCATGTCATGTGGAATTTCTGCGTTTGCACAGGGAATTACAACTGCCAATGAATTTTTTAAGGCAGTTTCAGATAAATATGCAACTTTTAAGGATTATCAGGCAGTTGTAGATATTAAAATTGGAAATACTCCAATGGCTGCAAATGTTCTTTATCTTGCTCCTGATAAAATGAGAATGGATTTCTCTAATCCTGCTCAGCAGACAATCGTATATGATGGAAAAAAACTTATCTGTTATCTTCCAGAAAGTGCATCTGTTTTGACTCAGGATTCTACAGGTGCTAATCCTACTACATCTGAAGGTCTTTCACTTTTAAGACGGTATTACACAGTTTCATATGAAAAAGGTCAGGCAGCTGTTGCTCTTGAAGATGGTTCTGACGAGATGGTAATTAAACTTATCCTCTGGCGCAGAACTGGTTCAGAAAGTTTCAGAAACATCAAGATGGCTATTGATCCGGATACAAAACTTATCAGACGTATTATTGCAACTACACCGGGTGGAGTTGTATATCAGTTTGATTTCAGAGGATATGAAATTAACCAGGGACTTACACCAAAACGTTTTGAATACGACATTCCTTCTGGTGCAAACAATTACGACAATTTCTTGTTCTCAGAATAATTCAGGTTTCAGGATTTAGCAATTATGGATAGTTACGGCGAACTTCTTAGAACTGCCAGAGAAGAAAAAAAACTTACACTCGAAAAAGTTGAAAGAGAAACATCAATCAGTAAAGATTTTCTCGAAGCTTTGGAAAATGAAAATACAGAAGTATTTCATGGTGAAGCTTATCTTACAGGATTCTTGAGAAATTATGCTGAATATCTTGAGCTGGATTCAAAAAAATTAATCCTTTTATATCGTAATATGATGCTTCAGGAAGCTCCTGTTCCTGAAGGTTTGATTGCAAAACCTAAATCAACTTATCTTCCTCCGATTATTATCTCATGTGCTATTGCAGTTTGTGTAATCATAGGAATAATTGTTTACTTTGCAGCATTCCATAAAAAATCAGAAAATTCGTCTGCGATTTCAAGCAAGGTTCAGCAGAACACTTATGAGCTTACAGACAAACCAATCAATACCCGTGTATATGTAGGAGACCAGATTGTTGTTCCTGCTAAAGACGGAAAAATTATTCTTACAGTTACTTCGGATACAAATTCCAAACTCGGAGTTAAAACCCCGGTTGGTGAACAGTTCTTTGAATTATCAGAAACAAGAGAGCTTGATATTGATGGTGATGCATCAATTGATATGGTACTCGACGTTTGGGAAATTTCTTCAACTGACGATTCTAGAGGTGCTGAAGTTTACATTGTACGCAAAGACGAAAATGCAGTTACAGAAATTGCTGATAATACAATTATTCCAACTTTGCCAAAAGCTGAAGTTAATCAGACTGTAATCTTTGAAGATAATCGTACTTATCCGTTCACTTTGAATGCATCATTCCGTAAGCCTTGTGTATTCCGCTATGAACTTGACCGTAAGAATTCAGTTGAAAACTATTATACAAAGAGTGATGTTGTTACAATGAATGCTAACAACAAAGTTCGTGTATGGATTTCAAATGGTAACACTGTCGTATTGCAGGTTATTGCTGCTGGTCAGACTTACGAAATTGAAATTGCAAAAGCCGGTGAATGTGTAGTAGAAGATATCAAATGGATCCGTACAGATGACGGACGCTACAGACTGGTGGTAGAACCAATTGACTAAGTTTTATATTGATCAGCATGGCTGTGCTAAAAATCAGGTTGATGGTGAAATCCTTATTTCCAAATTAATTGATGATGGTTTTGAATACGTTGAGAATTCTGATGACGCAGATGTAATCATCATCAACTCCTGCGGCTTTATTGAATCTGCAAAAAAAGAATCTTTGGATGCTGTATATAATACAAGAGCCGCTTATCCAAAAAAGAAAATAATACTTACAGGCTGTCTTGCAGAAAGATATGCAAAACTTTTTAAAGAAAGTCTTCCTGAGGCTGATGGAATTTTCGGAAACGGTGATCTTCTTACAATTTCAGAATTTGTAAAGTCAGTTACAGGCTCGAAATCAAAAAAGAAAACTTTAGTTCAGGTTTCAAAGCAGGAAGGTGTGTGTTGTTATAACAGAAAGCACTTCATGAACTTTAAAAATTCCGCATATGTAAAAATTACAGAAGGTTGTTCAAATCACTGTACTTTCTGTGCAATTCCTCTTATTCGTGGTGAGCTTAGAAGCCGTCCGGTTAAAGATGTAATTGCAGAAATTAAGGCTTTGCTTAAACAGGGCTTTTTTGAAATCAACCTTATCGGTCAGGATCTTGCCGCTTACGGTACAGGTGTTACTGACAATGCAATTTTTAAGAATACAGATGGAAGTTCTCAGCTTTCATTTTTACTTTCTGAAATTTCAAAGTTAAAAGGAAATTTCTGGATTCGTCTTTTATATATTCATCCGGATCATTTTAATGCAGACATTCTTGACTGCGTAAAAAAAGATTCAAGACTTCTTGCATATTTTGACATTCCGTTCCAGAGTGGCGACACTCAGATTATTCATACAATGAACAGAACTGGCAGTAAAGAAAGTTACATTTCTCTTATTAAGAAAATAAGAAAGGAACTTCCGGACTGTGCATTGAGAACAACATTAATGACAGGTTTTCCTGGCGAGACAGATGAAGCATTTGCTAATTCGAAAAAATTCCTTGAAGCAATAACTCCTGACTGGTCCGGATGTTTTTCTTACAGCAGAGAAGAAGATACGCCTGCTTACAAATTCAAAAACAGAGTTCCCAAAAAGATTGCAAAAGAACGTACAGCAATTCTTGAAGAAATACAGGAATCAATTACAGCTTCCAGATTGAAAAAAAGAATTAACAAAGAATATGATGTTTTAATCGAAGAGCTTATCGCTGGAGAAGAAGATACTTCGTTTGCCATCGGTCGTGGGTGGTTCCAGGCACCTGATGTTGACGGTGCATTTGTTGTTCGTTATGAAAAAGATGATAAAAATGCCGTTAAGGCAATCAAACCAGGAAGAGTTGTCCGTGTAAAAGCTGACAGAGTTTCTGGTGTAGATATCGATTCATATTTTTTGAAAGATTCAGAGTTGAATAAATGAGTGATGATTTTGCACTAGACTTTATTCACAGTCTTGAAAACAGAACAGAAAATCCAGTACCGTCTCCAGAATTAGAAAAATATTTATCTCTTCTTAATCCCGAACAGAAAGAGGCCGTTGAACATTCCGGCTCTCCATTACTGATTCTTGCAGGTGCAGGCTCTGGAAAAACCCGTGTTATTACAACTAAAATTGCGTATCTTATAAATAAAAAAGGTTATGAGCCTTATCAGATTCTCGCAGTAACATTTACAAAAAAGGCCGCGAAAGAAATGCAGGACAGAGCCGTTGCAATGGAAAGTCGTGCTAACGGTGCAATGATCAGAACGTTCCATTCCTTTGGTGCCTGGTTCCTTCGTAAATATGCTGAAGAAGCAGGAATGAATCCAAACTTTACTGTCTATGATGATGACGATATGGTGACACTTTTGTCAAAAGCATATCCTTCATTGAATAAGCAACAGGCTTCGAGTGTCGCTCATAATATTTCGCTTGCAAAAGATTATTGTTTAACACCGGATGATCCTGAACTTATTAAAATTTCAACACATCCGCAATTTCGCGAAGCATACAAAGCATATGAAACTCGTCTCCGTCAGACAGGCAATGTTGACTTTGGCGATCTTATTATGCTGCCGGCTCTGCTTCTTGAACAGAACGAAAACATCAGACGACAGCTTCATTACAGATTTAAAGTAATCATGGTTGATGAATATCAGGACTCAAACGTTGCGCAGTTCAAGCTGCTTCAGGTGCTTGCTGGAAAAACTTCGGGACCAGATGGAACTTATGTATGTGTCGTAGGTGATGACGATCAGTCTATTTATAAATTCCGTGGAGCCGAGGTACAAAATATTCTTTCTTTTGAGAAGGAATTTGAAGGTACTCATCTTATCCGTCTGGAAAGAAATTATCGTTCAACTTCAAAAATTCTTTTTGCTGCAGATAAAGTTGTAAGTAAAAACGAAGACCGTCTTGGTAAAACATTACTTGCAGAGCGAGGCGAAGGAAAGAAACCTGTGCTGGTATTTTTACCAAATCAGGATGAAGAAGCAAAGTTCTGTGCCAGCATGATAAGTCAGGCTCACGAAAAAGGCTGTCCGTATAATGACTGGGCAATTCTTTACAGGACAAATGCTCAGTCGCTTACTTTTGAAAGTGAATTTTTAAGACAGAAAATTCCTTATCAGGTTGTTGGCTCTTTAAAATTTTATGAACGCGAAGAAATTAAAGACATGCTTGCCATTTTAAGTTTGTGTGCAAATCCAAAAGATGAAATTTCTTTCAGACGTATAATTAATAAACCTAGTCGTGGAATCGGCGGAGTAACTCAGGAAAAAATCTTTGATCTGGCAATGTCAGAGAACGGCTTTCAGAATCTTATTGAAACAGCGAAAACTGCAAGTGCAGGTTTTTCTAAAAAAGCAAAAGAAGGTGTAAATCAGTTTACCACATTTATGGATGAACTTTTCGAAAGCCTCAATGTTCATTCCGTGCAGACTGAAGAAACAGAAAAAAAAGAAAAGAAAAAATCTAAGCAGACACTTTCTGAGTTCGTTGAAATAATTATGAACAAGTCAGGCTTGCTTGAATACCATCAGGCACAGGATGAAATTGCCGGAACTCAGAGAGCTTCAAATATGCAGGAACTTGTTAACAGTGCTGTGCTTTATGAATATTCCCGCAAAGGTCTTCTTGATTTTCTTGATCATATTGAACTTGACCGTACTCTTGAAAATGAAAGTGAAGATAAATCTGATTGCGTAACTTTGATTACTCTGCACAATACTAAAGGTCTTGAATTTCCGCGGGTTGTGATTACAGGACTTGAAAGTGGAATCTTTCCGCGCCAGGATAAAAGCGGCGCTGAGCTTGAAGAAGAAAGAAGACTTTTCTATGTTGGAATTACCCGTGCAGAAGATGAACTTTATATTACCTGCTGTCATCAGCGCCGCTTGTATGGCCGTGTTGAATTTATGGAGCCGAGTCCGTTCCTTATTGAGGCTGGGGATAAAACATTCCGTGTGCTCGGAGAAAAACCTTTAAGTTATCAGTATCAGGTTGAAGGCCGGGAACCTTTGATTGCCGGTGAGGGTTCTGGGGACTTTGAGGATGACGACAGCCCTAAGGGTAAGTGGCGCAAGGGTACCAGAATCTATCACGATGATTACGGATACGGGCAGATTATAAAATCCAGTTATGAAGAAGGGGAACTTGTAATACAGGTTGCCTTTGAAAGTGGCGGAACTAAAAGATTCCTTCCGGAATTTCAAAAATCAAGTCTTACAATCATTAAAGATTAAAAAAAATCAGAAACTCAGATTGTTGTATGATTAAGTTCAGATGGCAAGAAAAAAAGAAACTGTATCAAACTGACACAGTTTCTCCGGCGGTAAAAATAAATGTGTCAAAATAACACAAAATATTAATTATACTTTAAAAATAGGCATAAATGGCCCAATCGTCAACAAAAAACGTCATTTTTTGCTGAAAAAAGTGCTAAATTCCTTATAAATTCCCTCTGAAAAGCTTAAAAATCAAAGTCAAAAACTTGGCACACTAATTGCTGTTTATCTTAGGATTAAAGTTTTTTCGGAGGTTTCTATAATGAAAAATGACGACGAAGTATTGGCACTCTATCTCAAGGAGATCAACAGAATCCCTTTACTTACTCATGAAGAAGAAACAGAACTTGCTGTTCAGGCAAAAAACGGCTCAAAGGCTGCTAAAGATAAAATCGTAAGAGCAAATCTTCGTTTCGTAGTAAACGTTGCAAAAAAATATCAGAACCGCGGAATGGATCTTACAGACCTTATCAGTGAAGGTAACATCGGTCTTATGACTGCGATTGACCGCTTTGATGTTTCAATGGGATATCACTTTATTTCTTACGCTGTGTGGTGGATCCGCCAGAGCATTACAAAAGCGCTCAGTGAAAAAACTGGAGATGTTCGTCTTCCTCTTAACCGTGTAAATGAATTGTCACAGATCCGTAAGGCAAAGAAAGCCGTAGGTTCACAGAGAACTGAAGAAGAAGAAATCAGAATGATCGGCGAGATGCTTAATCTTGAACCATCACACATTCGTGACATGCTTAATATTTCAAAGGATTTTATTTCACTTGATGCACCTGTTGCTTCAGGAGAAAGTGGAAAATCTACAGTCGGTGATTTTATCGAAGAGAACCGATACGCAAATCCTGATGAAGAAGTTATGTACAAATCAATGCAGGAAGATATTAATGATGTTCTTGATACATTAAAGCCAAACGAACAGCAGGTAATCCGTCTTCGTTACGGGCTTGATGGTGACAAACCAAAATCACTTAAAGAAATCGGTGATATCTGTAATTTGACAAAAGAAAGAATCCGCCAGATTGAAAAACATGCAATCGTAAGACTTCAGCATCCTACAAGAAGCAGAAGACTTGCAAGTTATGTTGCATAATTGTTAATTGCATCTTCACGGGCTTTGAACAAAAGTTCTCTGTCTCGTGAAAGATCTGCAATACCAAGCTGAAGATCTCCGCTTTGCATTGTTCCTGTAATTTCTCCAGGACCGCGCAGTTTTAAATCTTCTTCGGCAATGACAAACCCGTCTGTACTTTCACGTAAAATTTTCATTCGCTGAATTCCATTTTCTGTAATATTTTTTCTGTAAATTAAGAAACAGAATCCCTGCGCACTTCCACGACCGACACGACCGCGAAGCTGATGCAGCTGGCTTAAGCCAAAACGGTCTGCCTGTTCGATAACCATACAGGTGCTGTTAGGAACATCAACGCCAACTTCGACAACAGTTGTCGCAAATAAAAGCTGAATCTTTCCATATCTGAAATCATCAAGAATACGAGCCTGCTGTTCTTCAGGAATCTTTGAATGAATCAAGGCACATTTATATTTTGAAAAATACTGCTGGGACAAACTGTTGAAAGCCATCTCAGCTGATTTTATGCTTTCTGACTGAGAATTTTTGCTGTCAAAAACTTCGGTATCAGTTTTTTCTGCTTCTTCAATTGCAGGGTAAACAAAATATGCCTGATGACCTTTTTCTAATTCCTGGCGGACAACATTATAGGCATTTGTTTCATGACCTGATGCGACAAGATATGTCTGGACAGGTTTTCTTCCCTGCGGTAAAGATTTTATCGTGGAAATATCAAGGTCTCCGAATGCTGTTAATGCAAGGGTCTGCGGAATTGGCGTTGCACTCATCATAAGAAGGTGAGGACCTGCATAAATGTTATTAAGAAGTTGGCGGCCTTTTTCTACAATCGCCTGACGCTGAAGAACTCCGAAACGGTGCTGTTCATCGATGATGGCAAGCTGAAGGTCTTTGTAAATAATGTCTCGGCTGAACAAAGCGTGTGTGCCGATTAAAATATCAATGTCTCCGGATTTGAGTGCAGAGAGTAAAGTTTTTCTTCCGGCAGCTTTAACGTTACCGGTAAGGAAGGCAGTTCTTACATTGAACTTTTCGACATAACGGCTGATATTTTCTGCATGCTGGCGGGCAAGAATTTCTGTTGGTGCCATGAAGGCGGCTTGTCCTCCCCAGTCAACAATACGAAGAGCGGCAAACAATGCAACTAAAGTTTTTCCTGAGCCTACATCGCCCTGAACAAGCCGCTGCATTGTAAAAGGCGGAACAATCTGGTTTTTAGCATCAGATGGATTGTTGAGTGAGATGTTTGTTTCGGGTACAGGAGTTTTCTTTGAGTTCTGCAGGTCTTTTAATAAAGCTGCGCGTGCTTTGTATCCTCTGTCGATTTCTGCGTTCATTTGATTGATTACACGAAGCTGGTCATTTGTCAAAGCAAATGGTAATGAATCAAGCAGCTGTTTCTGTCTTGGCGAAAGATCTGCGGTTATGGTTTCTGTTTCGTTTTCAGTTTTTGAAAGATTAATTTCGATTTCTGGAATTGAACCTTTGTGTTTGAAAGCTCTGTCTATCATTGTTGATTCAAAGTTAAACAGCTCTTCATAAATTAAAGTATTACGGGCCTGTTCAAGTTCCTCAAAAGAAGAAGGCGCATGAATTTTCTTTATTGCATCTGCTTTGTGAAGAAGATTCCTTTTAGTGATAACTGAAGGAGGAACTTCGTCGTCCAGCCCGATTGTGTATTGAGAAAGACACTGGTTGATAAGTTTTATCAAAGCCTTTCGGGTTAAGCCTTGAGTTAAAGAATAAATCGGATAGATGCCTGAATCTGGAACTTCCATATCCTTAAAATCTGAAAGTTCTCCTTCGGAACTTATCACGGAAACTTCAAAGCTTGAACTTTGTAGTTCATTGTATTTGATTTCGAATTTACCTGTAATGCCGATGATGGCTCCTTGAGGAATTGACTTTTCAAGAAAGGCTCTGTTAAAACAGATTAGGCTTGCTTTTCCAGTCCCGTCATCGATATTTATTTTAAGGGAACGGTTTTTTCCGTAACCGAAATATTCGTGAGAAATTACTTTTGCTATTGTATGAACTTTTGGTGCAACTTTGTACTGGCAAATGTAGACGCGCTGGGTTCTGTCTTCATATTCCCTTGGGTAAAACTGAAGTAAATCTCCGATAGTAAAAATGTTCAGGTTTGAGAGCGATTTTATTGTTGCAGGTCCTGCTCCGGTCAATGTAGAAACAGGATTTTTAATATCAGAGATTTTCATATTTTAGAACGGAATGTGCATAATTAAAATTCCCAGCTGCGAAAGTAAAATGTAAAGAATAATCGAAACTGAGATAATGCATAAAATTGTGATTAATAAAGCAGCTCTGTATGAAATCATTTTTCCGCCGGAAAAAAATCTTGCAACTTTATAAATGAACGGATTAACAACGTAATCAAACTTTGACCAGAACGGCGAGTTTGTATACTGACTTCGTTTAACTAAGACAACTATGAATCTTATTAAAAGAAGAAGTGTAATAATGTTAAGAACTGATGAAGCTGTATACCAGGTCATTTTTACAATCAGAAAAAGTACGATGCTTAATGTGATTCTTCCTGTTACTGAAAGTCCCTGGAATAAGGTCGAAAGAATTGCAAGAATTCCAAGTGCGATAATAGGAGAGAAATCCAAATTACCCAAACAGAATTTTCTGCTTTTCGAAAAAAGATTTAAATACGGATCACAGATTTTTGAAAGGAAAATCGTAAAACCGTTTGTCAAACCCGGAATCCAGGTAAGCACGATTCTTACAGTGCAGAGAAGTGAATATACAGTAACAATTGATGCAAGTGTTGAGAATAATGAAGAAGGTGTCATAAATAATCTCCAGTTTACTTAATTGGAATTATCAGGCTGTCCAGACATCTTTTACAAAAGGAATGTCTTTAAGTTTCTGAAGGAACTCTCCATCTCCAGGAACTGTCATTTGCGCATTTGCTTTAACAGTAAAACTTCCGCCTGCTGTATCTATATGAAAATATACTAAACAATTGCCCGAAGTGCCAAATAAAAAGTTTTTTAATTCCTGAATTTCCAGTTCATTTCTAAGCTGGTTTTCAAGCTGAATATGGACTTCTTTTGCTACATGAACCTGAAGGCTGTTGATATCTTCAACTGAATCAACAACAAAGGAAGGTTCTTCACGGCTTACATCAATTCTTCCTTTAAATGCATAAACGCCGTCGGCAAAAACTGACTGGCGAATAACGCCCCATGTTTTTGCAAAGAAGGTAATATCAATAGTTCCGTTAATGTCCTGCAGTTTTGCAAAGGCCATGTCTTCGCCGCGTTTGTTTCTGATGACGTGAAGGTCTTGAACCATACCGATGAGGGTATAAGTTTTGCCTGCATTTCTTGTCTGCCATGAGTTACGCCCCTGCGCTTGTGCCTGAGCCTGTTGTTCTTTTGTAAACTTTGCTTCTCTTTCGAGTGTAAGGGAATTTAAAGTTCCGGCCTTTTCCATAATCTCGCGATAGTCATCAAGCGGGTGGCCTGAAACATAAATACCGATACATTCTTTTTCGAGATTAAGTTTTTCCATTGTCGGAAGGTCTTCAACTTCTTCAAAAGTAAAGTCTACAAATTCCTTTTCACCGGAATCTTCGAAGAGACTTCGCTGGCCGTTGTTTGCACCATTGTGTTTTGCTTCACAGTAATCAACGGCTCTTTCAAGATTCTGCAAAAGGGTAGGACGGTTCTGACCGAACTGATCAAAGCCACCAGTTTTGATTAAAACTTCAATCGCTTTGTTGTTTACGGCACGCTTTCCGTCTGTAACTTTAATACCTGCACGTTCTACAAAGTCGATGAAGGACTGGTAAGGACCGTTAGCTTCGCGTTCTGCAACAATTGCAGCCGCAGCGCCTTCTCCCATTCCCTTGATTCCTTTAAGACCGAAAACGATGCGACCGTCAATTACGTCGAATACGATGTCGGATCTGTTTACGTCAGGCGGATCAACAGGAATGCCGATACGGTTAGCTTCTGCAATATAGAACGGAAGTCCGTCAGTTGTAGTAATTTCGTTTGTAAGGTTGGCTGCCATAAACTCGGCAGGATAGTTTGCCTTGAGGAATCCTGTGCGGTATGCAAGAACAGAATAAGCTGCGGCGTGTGATTTGTTAAATCCGTATCCGGCAAACGGAACCATGATATCAAAGATTTCATCGGCATGCTGTTCTGTAAAGCCCTGCTTTACGGCACCTTCGATAAATTCTTTTTTCTTTCCCATCAAAACTTCAGGCTTCTTTTTTCCCATGGCACGACGAAGCATGTCGGCACCACCAAGAGAGAAGCCGGCAATACGCTGAGATACCTGCATTACCTGTTCCTGGTAAACCATTACACCGTAAGTTTCTTTAAGAATATCTTCGAGACAAGGATCAGGGTAGTGAATAGTTTCAGGCTTCCACTTACCGTTGATGTAGTTTGGAATGTAATCCATCGGTCCCGGACGGTAAAGCGCGTTCAAGGCTACAAGGTCTTCAAGTTTTTCTGGCTGGAACTGACGAAGGATCTTCTGCATTCCCGGACTTTCAAACTGGAATACGGCAACAGAGTCTCCGCGCTTGAAAAGATCGAAGGTCTTCGGATCTGATTCTGAAACATTTGCACAGACAAAATCTTCTGCACCTTCTTTCTTATGCTTGTTTACAATGTCTTCTGCATAGCGGATGAGGGAAAGTGTTTTAAGACCAAGGTAGTCAAATTTTACAAGACCACAAGGTTCGATAATATCCATTGTGTACTGTACGCCGATTTTCATTCCGTCTTTATCAGCGATTGCAAATACAGGAGCCCAGTCCGGAAGCTCTGTCAGACCAATTACCATTCCTGAGGCATGAAGACCTGTGTTTCGTTTACAGCCTTCAAGTTTTTCTGCCAGGTCAAAAAGTTTTTCGTAGCGTGGATCGTGTCTGTATTCTGCAAGCTGACCGCCGTCAGGAAATTTTTCGTTTGGTGGTTCAAAACAGTTTTTGAGTTTTGTCTTTAAGTTTTCAGAAACCTTTGACTTAAGCATGTTTACTTCAGAAAGAGGAATGTTTAAGGTTCGTCCGACATCGGCAATAACGTTCTTTGGTTTTAAAGTACCGAATGTTACGATGTGTCCAACCTTTTTGTCGCCGTACAGATCGCGTGTGTGCTGGATGATGTCCTGTCTGTAGTCGAAGTCCATGTCAACGTCGAAATCCGGCATGGATACGCGTTCAGGGTTAAGGAATCGTTCGAAAATTAATTTGAATCGGAAAGGATCAATGTCCGTAATTCCAAGACAGTAAGCAACAAGGGAACCTGCACCGGAACCTCGTCCCGGCCCAATCGGCATGTATGGCTTGGGACGGTTGTTAACATTGTCCCAGGTAGATTTTGACCAGTTGATGAATTCCCATACAATGAGGAAGTATCCCGAGAATCCCATTCCAAGAATGATTCCCATTTCATATTCGCAGCGTTCGCGGATTTCAGGTGTAATCTCAGGATATCTTTTTTTAAGTCCCAGTTCTACAAGATGCCTTAAGTAAGCATCCTGGTTTTTTGTATAATCATCGCTTGTCTGAAATTCCTTAGGAAGTTCGAAGCGTGGAAGTGTTCCCTTAAGTTCAGGAGTTGAGTACTGGTGAATTGTGAGATTACACATGTTTGCAATCTTAACAGTGTTTTCGTAAGCATCAGGACAGTCCGGGAATAAAACCCGCATTTCTGCTTCTGTCTTAAAATACCATTCATGGTGAGAGCCGCCCATTCCTGAAACGAACTCGCCGTTTGGTCCCATTGTCATGTTTTTCTTAAAGCCGATTGAGCGTAAACATTCCTGGGCTTCCCAGTCTTCTTTTTCTACATAGTGAATATCGTTTGTTACTACAAGAGGAACGTCAAGTTTTCTGGCCATTGCAATAAGCTTTGGGTTAAGTTCTTTCTGTTCAGGAAGACCGTGGTCCTGAAGTTCGATGTAATAATGATCAGGTCCGAAAAGATTTTTGTATTTTAAAACAAGTTCCTCTGCTTCTTTTTCCATTCCAGCCATCAAAAGCTGAGGAAGTTCACCTGCGATACATGCAGAACAGCAGATCAGGCCTTCGTGATATTTTTCAAGAAGTTCCCAGTCGATACGAGGCTTTCCGTAATAAAGACCTTCAGTAAAACCAATTGACGAAAGCCAGCACATATTCTGGTAACCTTTCTGGTTTTCGCACAAGAGAATTAAGTGAAAGTAATGAGCATGGCGTTCGCCGTCTTCACCTTTGCGTGAATAAGGAACATCATTTTTTTCTAGATGGCTTCCGTAGGCAACGTAAAATTCCTGGCCTACAATCGGATTGATGCCGTTGGCGTGACAGATATGTTCAAAGTTAAGAACACCGAACATATTTCCGTGATCAGTGAGGGCAAGGGCCGGCATGTTGAGACTTTTGGCCTTTTTGATAAGGTCGTCAATCTTTGCACAGCTGTCCAGAAGTGAGTTGTCTGAGTGAACATGAAGGTGAACGAAATTAGAAACGGGCGTTCCCTCTGGAGCGTCCGGGAATACGTGTATATCTGCCATAGTGTTATTAGTATAGTCGAATTTGGGTTTAAAATCGAGGTTTTAAATGATAAAACGAGAGTTATTTGTTGTTTTATGACTTTAATTATACCGTTGATTTTATGTCAAAACAATCAAAGATTTCAAAATCCTTTGCGTTTGCAGTCCACAGTTCTGTGATACCGTTATTAAAGTAGGTGGCTGCCATCATTGTGTCTGTTAGGCGTTTACGACCAAGGTTATATTTTTGAATCCATTGCATGCATATCTCAAAGTCATCCTGATCTGAATGCAAGATTGTAAAATGAGGATGATTATTTATATAACTAATCCTTTCTAGAGCCATTTTAAGTGAGAACGGGTTTGGAAATCTTTTTGCATCTGTAACAACATGCACATATTCTAACAATGCATCTGCAGTAACATAAATTTCTGATTTAGATTTACCTAAATCATTTAGAATTGATAAAACCTTTTCATGTCTTGGAGAAACAGTTATATCAAGATCAACAAGAAAGTTAGTGTCTATGGCAATACGATGGGTTTTATTAGAAATGATATCGTTCATCAGCCATCTCCCCGAAAATATCATCGTCTATATAATCTTTTAATATTTTACCAGCATTTGTTCCCAATGGAACAAAATCTTCAAAGTAATTTGTTGTGACTTTCTCAGGCTCATATTTTAATGCAGCTTTGTATAAAAGCTGTTCTATAGAAAGTTTATACTTTGCGGCTTTCTTTGACAGGTAATTCATTTCAGAGGTGCAAAAATATACAGGTATTTCTTGAGAAATATCCCTTACTCTTGAACCTGCGTATCCCGCATACCCGGAATCCGCAACTTCAAGCTTTGGATCTTTAATCACATATTCATTTATAAGGTGAACTTTGTTGTCGATGAGTGTCTCGTAAGGAACCTGGTACATTCGCGAAAGCTTTCGGACTAATTCCACAGAAGGTTCAATCTCTCCGGATTCGTATTTTATATATGATTGTCGTGAGATTCCAAGCTCTTTTGCCACAGTACCCTGGGAGAAAAAATGCTCTTCCCGTAATTGTCTTAAGATTTCTTTCATGATTTTAATGTAGGGGGAATTTTCTTTAAAGTCAAGGGGAATTTACAAATGTAATGATAAATTTACATAAATAATTATTTATTCTGTAAATCTGAAATTAATAATTGTAAGGCATAATGTTGTCGTTTTCCCAGTTTGAAATGCTCTGCTTAGTTACTCCAAGTGCTTTAGCTATGCTCTGGAATTCCTGAAGGCTTTTTTTGTGGACGGTAGAAAGCTAGTGTGGTATAATAAATAAAACAGTACTCTGCTCCCTCGATGGTAATCGGGGGGGGTACTTATGTATAGTGTGTTACAGAATGTAGTGCACGAAGGAGCTTGGTATGAAAAAATCTAATTTAGTTAAGGCATTTACAGTAATGGCTATTATGGCTGCAGGTGCCTTTTTTGTTGGCTGTGCAGATCCGTCTAGCGCAGGTGGAAGCACAGGTGGAAGTAAAATTCTTGGAACAAAGGCACCAGATGTCGCAAAAGCCGTAGGTGACATTGTGTTCAATGACGGAAGTGCCACACCTTATACTGCTGAACTTACTCTTTCAGATGAACAGAAGGCTGCGGCAATTGCAGTTATCTTTAAGGTAGATGGTGGAAAAACTTTAGGTGTAGGCTTAAAACACAACAGAAGTGGTCTAGCATGGTGTACAAGTGATGCAAAAGCATACAATAAAAACATTGAAACAATCCAGTGTCCTGCAACAGGAAGTTCCGGTAACCTTACTTTTACAGTTGACACAGACGGAAGTGATAACCTTGAACAGATTGCAGCTTTCTTAACAGAAAATAAATTAGAAAACGATACTGCAGACGCATCAAAATACCCTGCATTCTACTTTGCAAAAAACTATAAAACTACAGCAACAAATCTTACATCAGCATACGAAAACGGCTGGTATTTACCAACAGTAGCAGAATTGTTTGATATCTGGAAGGTAAAAGCAACAGTAGATGGGGCAAGTGGTCTTTGTGGAGGAAGTCAGTTTGGTACAAGTGGGTACTGGTCGTCGTCCCAGTACGCTTCCGACGCTAATGACGCATACGGACTCTTTTTCGATGTTGGGGTCCGGGGCTACGACTACAAGAGCCTCGTCACCAAGTACTACTATTTCGTTTGTGCAGTGCGGGCTTTCAACTAGCGAAAGGGCGTGCAGCGGATTTAACTATTTATCCATTTTGTTTTCAACCTTACTATGTAAGGTTGAAAACCCGAAAAAAATTCCAAAATTTCGCCCTTGGCTTATATGAGCTAAGGGCTTTTTTTATGATATAATTGTTTCATGGCATTATATTACGATTTACCAGTCTTGAAGTAAACATATGTGTTAGAAGGATAAAATAAATCGGGTAAAGGCTGTAAAAGTAGATGTAAACTTATGTTTGCCCCATATTCCCCAAAAAAATAAAATCTACTATAATAATTATTTATACGCGGAATATGTCCGCAAAAAATATTGGTGTCTATTTAGGAGATTAAAAAAATGGCTGACGAAAAATTACAGATTGTACGCCACAGTTGTGCACACGTTATGGCAGAGGCAGTTAAACACTTGTTCCCTGGAACTAAAATTGCAATCGGACCTGCTATCGATAACGGATTTTATTATGACTTCGATTTTGGAACAACGAAAATCTCTGACACCGACTTTCCTGCAATCGAAAAAGAAATGAGAAAAATCCTTGCTGGAAATCATGACTTTGTAAGAAAAGAAGTTTCTAAAGAAGAAGCATTGAAACTTTTTGCTGATGAACCATATAAAGTAGAACTCATCAACGACCTTCCTGACGGTGAAACAATCACAACATACGAACAGGACGGATACCTTGATCTTTGTCGCGGACCTCACGTTGCAAACACAAAAGAAATCAATGGTCAGGCTTTCAAGTTGAATAAGATTGCCGGTGCTTACTGGAGAGGGGATGCAACTAAAGCTCAGCTTACTCGTATCTACGCTCTCTGTTTTGCAAAACCAAATGATCTTAAAGATTATCTTACAATGCTTGCAGAAGCAGAAAAACGCGATCACAGAAAGCTCGGTGTTGAAATGGATTTGTTCCATGTAGATAACGAAAACCCAGGTCAGGTATTCTGGCATCCAAACGGATGGACAATCTATACAACAATGCAGGACTACATGCGTAAAATGGTTCGCCGTGACGGATATCAGGAAGTTAATACTCCTGCAATCATGCCACGCACACTCTGGGAACGCTCAGGACATTGGGGACATTACCAGAAGAACATGTTCATTACAGAATCAGAAAAACGCCTTTTCGCAATCAAACCAATGAACTGTCCTGGTGCTTTGGAAATCTTTAAAAGCCGCCAGCGCTCATATAAAGACCTTCCACTTCGTTTAGCTGAGTTTGGTCATGACGTTCGTAACGAACCTTCAGGAACATTGCATGGTGTAATGCGTGTCCGCGGATTTGTTCAGGATGATGCTCACATTCTCTGTACAGAGGAACAGGTTGGGGCAGAAGTTGCAAAGTTCTGTAAGCTTCTTAAAACTGTATATCACGACTTTGGTTTTGATGACCTTGTTGTAAAATTTTCTACAATGCCGGAAGATCACGTAGGTGACCTTGCAACTTGGGAAAGAGCAGAAAAAGCTCTTGCTGATGCATGTCACGAAGCAGGATTGGAATTTGAAATCCAGCCAGGTGAAGGTGCATTCTACGGTCCTAAACTTGAGTTTAAACTTTATGACTGTCTTGGACGGGAATGGCAGTGTGGTACAATCCAGGCTGACTTCCAGCTTCCTTCTGCAGAACGCCTTGATGCAACTTACATTGGTGCAGATAACCAGAAGCATCATCCTGTAATGCTTCACCGCGCTATCCTTGGTTCTTTCGAACGTTTCCTTGGAATCTTGATTGAAAACTTTGCTGGTGCATTCCCAACATGGCTTGCATTCGAACAGGTTGCAGTTGTTCCTGTTTCAAGCGAATTTGACGACTACGCTCGTCAGGTTAACGATGCACTTGTTGCACACGATATCCGTTCAAACGCTTATCTTGATGACGACAACATGAAAAACAAGATCAAAAATATTTCTATGGAACACAGAACTCCATACATTCTTGTTGTTGGTGAGAAAGAAAAGGCAGAAGGAACAGTTTGTGTACGCTACCGTTTCTCAAGCAAGAAGCCACAGGAAACAATGAAGCTTGATGATTTTATCAAGTATGTAGAAGATAAAGTTAATACTCATTTTATTGGAATTTAAAGAAGATTCCCTAAAACCCTCATCTAAGGAGGGAAGACACCCGCTACTTACGAAGCGTGGGTTTCCTCCCTCCTTAAACCTCCCTTCTTCCTTGCACGTTTTTTTTGCTCGCTTACGCTTTGCGGTTGCGCTAAATTAATTTGTTTTTCTAAAACACAAATCTAGATGTTACATTAATAATCATTCCGTCGACTCCGTTGCCGCTTATAAGCTGTCCGACAGGAAGATAAACCTTTGCAGTTAATCCTGCTCTGAAATTGTCGTTTACTTTATAATCCCAGCTTAAAAATATTTCAGGGTAGAGGAATCTTGCGTTTCCCCAGAACCATGAATTTATTTTTTCAATATCACCTTTTGCAGTTCCTGTTGTGCCTTTGTCATTATCTTTTACGCCGGTTGATAAAAGTCCGAAGCGCATTAAAAAGCCAAGCCCTGCTCCCGGTGTGATTGTGTGCTTTCCGAATCTGAAGTTAAAACCTACAGGGCAATCGAGTATAAAGCAGAGGGTAGTAGCAGTGCGGTGTTCAACTTCTGCAGGTAGCGCATCTATTCCGTCATAGAGATAATACATCATCCAGAAATCAAGTCGCGGTTCAATAGAAATTAAATCTGTAATATCAAGAACTACGCCACCACCGAATGTAAAATTAACAGGGGTAGGAGCAATTTTTTCTTTTGATGCAAGATTTAAAGTGATGTTTGTACCGATATTAAAATAAGGTCGTACTGAAATTCCTTTTGCTTCAGGAGCTGGTAAAATTTCTGAATCTGAATTTTGTGAAAATACAGGAGCAGCTGCAAGTAAAGAGAAAAAAAGCGGTAATACAATTTTTTTTATTGCATTCATTTTTTTTAATATCTTCATAATTTTTAATGCTTTCATTTTTTTTCCGCCTTACTCGTTGTAAATAACCTGTGCAAGATCAACGCTTAAAAGACCTGCACGTCCTGTTTCAAAGAATGATGATTCTTCCCATGAAACATAAAGCATGTCACCCGAAATTCCAAAGTCAGTATAAATATAACCTTCAGGAAGTTTAGGAAGTCTTAATGCAATCGGTTTTGAATTGTTAAGAATTCTTTTTCCTGTTAATGCGCCGGAGAAGTACATAGTTCCGTCTTTGAACACGGCACCGACCCAGCTGTCCGAAAGCTGGACAATTCCTTCTGCTGCAATCTGATCTTCTGTATTGTTTTCATATTTTCTTGGTGAAGGACCGCCTGCTGTTTTTACAGTGATTGTAAAAGGAAAATCCTGAGGAAGACATGAAAGAAGTTTTTTTATTCTGTCAGGTGCTGAAGAGAATTTTTTTATTTCCTGCATTTTTCTGAATTCACTTTCAGAGGAAGGAACGAGTGAGATTTTTGTTTTCTTGTCTATATTTGTTTCTTTGTCAATCGATGAGTCGTTCGGAAGAATAGACAAAAGGGCTGTGGTTGGATTCCATTTGATGTAAGAAAATTCTGTTTTATTTTCTTTTGAATCTTTAATGCAGTAGTACCAGAAATTTCCGTCCCAGAAATAATCTGTTACCTGTGCTGTCGGAGTAAGCTTTAATGAATCTGTATTGATGATAGGAAAGAATGCGTTAGCCTTTGTGTCGTACTGAACAAGTACAGAAATATCCTGATTCTCTGAATGTGAAGAAAGAGTACTTCCAAGTGTTTCGTTAAAGAATGCATCTTTGTAGAGAGAGAAAACCGGATTTGAGTTCATGAATACAATTCCGTCTGCAGTAAAATCTTTGAAAATCAATTTGTCTGCATGAAGAACTGTTTCTTCTCCGTTAAGTTCCATTACTCCAAGATGATTAATCAGGACATATGCTTTTGGAATTGTATTCTTGTTTCCGTATTCATCAATTGCGGCTGTCTGTCCGATTCCTGAAACTCTGATACTTTCTGTGTAAGGTTTTTTGATTACCTTCGGCGCATCTTCGGGAGTTTTAATTTTTTCAAAATCTGTGGCGGTAAAGCAGTACCATTTGTGAGTCGTAATTATTTTTTCAGGAATTGCTTCTTCTGCAGCTGAAGTTTTCTTGCTGCACGAAAAAAGCATCAGTGAGCAAAGAATTAAAAGTGCAGATCTGTATATCAATTTATTTTTCATAGCTTATCTCTTCTATATATTTTCGGTTGATTATGAGGGAATTTCAAGTTAAAAATTTATGACATTTTTTTAAAAAGTGTGATTTTAACGCGGAATTTCGACTATTTTTCACGACCGTGTACGAGCACGACCTTGAAATGAAACAGCTTTTATGATATATTTGCACTAATTTCTAATAGAATAGGAAAGATTTTTTTCGAATTTTTTTTGGGGGTCTTATGACAATACAAGAGATGCTGAGTCAGAGCGGACTTTTGACTCTGCTTGGAATGGGTGTCGTTTTCTCATTCCTCATTATTATGATTATCTGTATGTATATCCTTCATGGAATTTTACATGCATTTAAATTGGATAAGGATGCACCTGCAGCAACACCTGCAGCGCAGTCTTCCACACCTGCCTCAGCACCTGCTGCTGGCCCTGCTTCTTCAAATGATCAGGCTGTAATTGCTGCAATCGCAGCTGCCGTTCATGACAAGGCATTAAATTCGTAAATAATAACAGGAGATAAAAAATGGCTAAAGTTGGAATTTCAGAACTTGCAATCCGTGATGCTCACCAGAGTCTTCACGCAACTCGTATGACTACTGCAGATATGCTTCCTATCTGTGACAAACTTGATAAAGTTGGATACAAATATATCGAAGGATGGGGTGGAGCTACATACGACTCATGTATCCGCTTCTTGAACGAAGATCCATGGGAACGCCTCCGTAAACTTCACGCAGCACTTCCTAACAATAAAATCATGATGCTTCTTCGTGCTCAGAACCTTCTTGGTTATAAGCACTATGCAGATGATGTAGTTGAAAAGTTTGTTGAAACTGCAGCTAAAAACGGTATCGGCTGTTTCCGTATTTTCGATGCTTGTAATGACCCACGCAACATGGAATGCGCTACAAAGGCTGCTAAAAAATCTGGTGTTGATGTTCAGATGGCTATTTCTTATGCTGTTACACCATTCCACACAAACGAAAAATATGCAGAGCTTGCAAAAACATATGCTGACTTCGGTGCAGATTCAATCTGTATCAAAGATATGTCAGGTCTCTTAAAACCATACGAAGCTTATGACCTTGTAAAAGCAATCAAAGCTAAAGTTGATCTTCCTGTTGAAATTCACTCACACGCAACAACAGGTCTTTCTGTTGCTTCACTCCTCAAAGGAATCGAAGCAGGTGCTGACATCGTAGACACAGCAATTTCTTCTATGTCTATGGGTACATCTCACTCACCAACAGAAACAATCGTAGAAATGCTCAAAGGTACAGATTACGATACTGGCCTTGATACAAAACTTCTTCTCGAAATCGCAGCTTACTTCCGCGAAGTTCGCAAACACTACTCATCACTAGAATCAGCATTCCTCGGAGCTGATACACGTATTCTTCTTTCACAGGTTCCAGGCGGAATGCTTTCTAACCTGGAATCACAGCTCAAACAGATGGGCGCTGGTGACAAGATGGATGCTGTACTTGAGGAACTTCCAAAAGTACACAAAGATGCAGGTTACGTTCCACTTGTAACTCCTACATCACAGATCGTAGGAACACAGGCTGTATTCAACGTAATCCAGGGTCGTTACAAGATGATGACTGCTGACTTTGCAAATCTCGTTACAGGAAAATTCGGAGCTCTTCCAACTGCTGCTAACCCAGACGTTGTAGCTCAGGGACTTGCACAGAACAAGATGACAGAAGTTATGACATGTCGTCCTGCTGACAAAATTGAACCAGAATGGAACAAGATGGTTGAAGAAGCAAAAGCAAATGGTGGTAACGGATCTGACGAAGACGTTCTCACATACGCTATGTTCCCACAGGTTGCAAAGAAATTCTTCTCTACTCGTGCAAACGGTCCAGTTGATGCTGCAGCAACATTCGCTAAAAAAGAAGCTGCTCCTGCTAAAGAAAACAAGGGCGGTTCATATACAATCAATGTAAACGGTACAGCTTACAATGTAACAACAGGTCCTGCTGGTGACAGCATGAACGTTACAGTAAACGGAACTGCTTACAATGTAGCATTCGGAGCTCCAGGCGCAGCTCCTGCAGTAAGTGCTGCTCCAGCAGCCGCTGCAGCTCCAGTTGTAACAGGTGGCGTTGACGTTAAGTCTCCAGTTGCCGGAACTCTTCTTAAACACGTAGCTCCATCAGGAAGCGCAGTTAAGAAAGGCGACACAGTAATCATCATCGAATCTATGAAGATGGAACTTGAAGTAAAAGCACCAGCTGACGGAACAATCACATATTCAGTACAGCCAGGAACTCAGGTTCAGGCTGAACAGACACTCGCTTCAATCGGCGGTATAGCAGCTGCAGCACCTGTTGCTCCAGCTCCAGTAGCTGCCCCAGTTGCAGCTCCTGCACCAGCACCTGCTGCAGCACCAGTTGCATCAGGAAGCGGAACACCTGTTAAAGCACCAGTTGCCGGAACACTTCTTAAATATGCAGTTGCAGAAGGTGCTTCAGTAACTCCTGATACAACAGTAATCATTATTGAATCTATGAAGATGGAACTTGAAGTAAAAGCTGGTAAAGCTGGTAAAGTTCACTTCATTGCACAGACTGGTTCACAGATCGCTGCAGACCAGACATTGGCTGAAATTAACTAAGGATTGATAAATGAACGAATTAGCTCGTGATAAAAAACATGTATTAAAAACAACTGTTCTTATTATGCTCGTTGCTGTGCTTGCTTCTTTCGTATTCAAGCCGGCAGTTCAAGCAGAAACAGCAGAAGCTGCAAGTGCACCGGTAGCAGCAAAAGTTGCCGGTGACGATTCAGTTAAAACAATTGAAGTTGGATCATTCCTTAACAATATCTGGCAGTCAACAGGTATTTATAAAATGATTCATACTGAAACTAAAGAAGAAATTCTTGCTGCAAGAGAAGCTGCAGAAAAAGTTGAAGCAGCTAAAAAACAGCAGGAAGCTCTTGCTGAACAGGAACTTATCGAACACCCTGTAGAAGGCTGGAAGAAAATCGTAATGATTCTTATCGGATTCCTTATTGTTTACCTTGCTGTAGCAAAAGGTTTCGAACCATTGCTTTTGATTCCAATTGGATTCGGTACAATTCTCGTTAACATTCCAGGTGCTGGAATGGGAAGTGCTCCAGACGGAATGCTTCACATTATTTACAGTGCCGGTGTAGGAAACGAATTCTTCCCTATGCTTATCTTTATGGGAATCGGTGCGATGACAGACTTCGGTCCTCTTATTGCAAATCCTAAAATGGCATTGCTCGGAGGAGCTGCACAGCTTGGTGTATTCGTAACATTGATTGGTGTTGCTCTTTTGAACTTTACAGGTCTTGATCCTTATACAATTAAAGAAGCTGCTGCTATCGCCATCATCGGTGGTGCTGATGGTCCTACTTCTATTTACGTATCAAGTAAGCTTGCACAGAACCTTATGGCTGTAATTGCAGTAGCTGCATATTCTTACATGGCATTGGTTCCAATGATTCAGCCACCTATCATGAAGGCTCTTACAACAAAGAAAGAACGTCTTATCAAAATGAAACAGCTTCGCGTTGTTTCTAAAACAGAAAAAACATTGTTCCCAATGATGCTCCTTGTTTTGACAATTCTTCTTCTTCCACCTGCAGCACCACTTATCGGTATGCTCGCATTTGGTAACTTTGTAAAACAGTGTGGTGTTGTTGACCGTCTTTCTAAGACAATGGAAAATGAATTGATCAATATCGTTTCAATTCTTCTTTCTCTTGGTGTAGGTTCACAGATGACTCCAGAAAAGATTATGAATCCAAAATCACTTGGTATCATTCTTCTCGGTCTCTTTGCTTTTGCTGTTGCTACTGCCGGTGGTATTATCATGGCTAAGATTATGAACCTCTTCCTCAAAGATAAGATTAACCCACTTATTGGTTCAGCAGGTGTATCTGCAGTTCCAATGGCAGCTCGTGTATCTAACAAGGTTGGTATGGCAGAAGATCCTACAAACTTCCTTTTGATGCATGCAATGGGTCCAAATGTTTCAGGTGTAATCGGAACAGCAGTTGCTGCCGGTGTATTCATTGCAACATTTGCATAATTAAAAGAAACAGTTTAGTTAATTCTAAACTTTAAAAGAAAAGGGAAACCTTGTGATTCTTCACTTTATTGTGAAGGCTTGCAAGGTTTCCCTTTTTTTTATGTTTATTAAATGTTTTGAACAAAAGGCTGCCATTAGCGGCAGCCTTTTGTTTTGTCTTATCGATTATTAATAAGATTATTTTGCAATTTCAATTTTTACAACTTTGAAGCTGTATTCTGAATCGTTTACAGTACAGTCAAATTCTTCACCAACTTTGTGGTCGAGAAGAGCGTTACCGAATGGAGAAAGGTAAGAAATAACGTTGTTGTCTGAATCTGATTCCCATGGTCCGAAAATTGTGTAAACTTCTTCTTTTTCTGTTTTCTTGTTGAACAATGTTACAGTTGTAGAGAAAGAAATTACAGAAGAAGTTGCAGTTGTTGGGTCGAAGATTACGGCACGGTTCAATTCTTCCTGGAGCTTCTGGAGCTTCTTGTTGAGGAATGCCTGCTTTTCTCTTGCTGCATGGTATTCTGCGTTTTCTTTCAAGTCGCCTTTTTCGCGAGCTTCCTGAACTTCGATTGCAACAGCAGGGAGCTGAACTTTCTGGATATCTTCTGCAAGAGCTTTCTTTTCTTCGAGTTTTGCAGATGTAACGAGCATTCCTTTTGGAGCTGCAGCTTTGCTTTCTTCTGTTGTATGGAACTTGAAGTCTGGATATTTATCAAGAATCTTTGAACGAAGTCCGGCTTTAAGGTTTGCTTCAAGGTCAGGAATATCATCAACCAATGTGTACATCTTTGTAACAGTATCTTCGCCGTTAGCAAACATGTAAGTAGCAAGAGCATCTGTCTTGAACAAAAGCTGTGTTGCAGTCTTGTTGATTTTTTTGTTTTCTGTTGAATTAACGTGGTTATTGATTTCACGGAATGTCAATTCGATAACCTGGAGCAATGCAATGAGCTGTTTTTCGTAAGTTACGCCGCAGTTTTTGAACCAGTCCTTATCCTGACATTTTTCAAAGAAGTAAAGGATAGCTTCACGGAAGTCTTTAACATCTTCAAATGCTGTTTTAGCAAGAGCCTTGAGTTTGTCTTCTTGACCTTTTTCAAGGAGTGTTGTAAGCATTTTTTCCTGAAGAACTGTAGGGAAGAGTTTGATGTATTCATCTGCCCAGTTAGGAAGAAGCTTGATGTTTGTAAGGAAATCTTCTTTAAGTGATGTGTTCTTTGTGTCCTTGAGCTGTTCATACATTTCGCGTGGATCGTCGATATCATCGTAAATCTGAGCGAATGAATATTTGCATGTATAAGCATGCTGTGGAAGAACTTTTCCGATGTACTGAACAACGAGGTAAGATGCGAGAACCTGATCTGTAACTTTTGTGATTGTCTTGATAAAGCCGATGAAGTAGTTGTACATATCAGCGAACAATTCGCTTTCTTTGTCTGTTTCGTCGTTGTTAACGAACTTCATGATAATATCAATGCGGTTGAAGAACTGTTTCTGAGCTTTGAATTCGTTTGCGAACTTTTCTTCTTTACTGATTTCGCAGTCGCGAACCATGTATTCATTGATATCGTTAGGGTTAACACCGAATGTTGCATCTGATTCAAGAATCTTTTTAGCTTTTGAGTTCCAGCTTGTCCATTCGCCTGTTGAAAGAATTGCAGGAACAAGTTCAGCCTTGATACGTTTGAAGTTACATTTGTTGCCGAATGATTTGATGATGATTTTAAGTGTATCAACAATGTTTTCTTTTACATAAGATGAAAGTTCTTCTTTAGATTTTGTAGCTTTAAGAACCCAGATGTGGTCCTTAGCCAATGGTGTAAGTGCACTGATTGCCATCTTGAGTGACATTTCGTGAACACCGTTCTTTTTACCGAAGTTGATTGTAAGGTTGTCATTTTCTACCTTACGGATAATACCAACGCCCCAGCTTCTGTGGAATACGAAGTTCTTTGCATCGAATGCAATGTGTTTTTCAAAGTCGTTGATAGCTTCGAAAATGTTACGGAAGTTCTGTGTAAGGTCAGAAGAACGGATGTAGTCTTCGAGATGACTGTGGCCGTTATATTTTCCACGGTAACATTCAACGATTTCTCTTCTTGCCCATGGATCTTTTGGATCGATAGAAAGAATAAGTTTAAGAATATCAATTGCTGTATCCCAGCGTGCGTTGTCTTTGTACCAGTTGTAAAGTTCCTGCATAAGGAGAGCAGATTTGTCTTCACTGATAGATTTTGCAACTTTTCTCTGAACGAGAAGGAAGAAATCGATTTCTTCAGGAATTGTAGCAACAAGCTTTGTCCAAAGTTCTTTTACAGGACCGATATTTTTTGTTCCGATGTAACGGAGAAGTGCTTTCTTGTAGTAGTCTGTAGCATTGTCTGAACCGATCTGTTCATAGTGTTCAGCGAGGGCTTTTGCAAGTTCAGCTTCTTCAAAGTCGAGTTTTACGATTTTTTCGTACAATTCCCATACTTTTTCGTTGTTTTCTTCGCGGTAAGCTTTTGCAAGAGTTCTCAAGGCGAACTTGTTGTTTTCATCTTCTTCGAGAACAGTTTCACAGAGGTAAACAACGATTGGTTCTTTGTGTGCTTTCTGGAAAATATCAACGAGAGTGATGAGACTTGAATTATCAAGAGCACCGTCTCTTACAGAAAGAATTCCGGAGATATACAAAGCAATGATACTGTCTTTTGAATGAGTCAAATGCTCATCACAGATTGCTTTGATTTCTGTAACGCAGTTTTCTTCTCTTGCTTTTTCAATAAGAGTAGTAAGCTCGGCCAGGTTGTTTTTTGTGTAATTACTGATTGTTGCACGAGTCCATGTCTCTTCTTTGAGCATTTCCTGTACTTTAGATTCAAGTTCTTTAGACATACGTATATATCTCCTTAAAAAATAATTAACTCACTCAGTTTGTTATTTAACGTAAGATTCGTAAATAACAGGGTCTAATATCTTTATTCTTGTCAGAATCTCACTGATTCTGAAATTATCTTCTGTATTCATTGTGTAGTAATCAATGAGCCAGAAGTAAAGATTGCACAGTCTTGGTTCAAGGAGGCGACAGTTGCATGACGGATCCTTCAACTCATTCTCACAGGCATATATTTCCTGCTTGAGCTTTGAAACTTCCTGCGGACGAAGCATTCTTTTAACAGTGAAAACACCGAAAATCTGTCCGTAAACAGGAATCCATTCCTGGAGTGCATCTCCAGAATAGCCTTTGTCTTCAATCTTGCGAATCAGACACTGAATAAGTTCAGAGTCAAGAAAACACAGATTGATTTTTTGAGCATCAATATAGAATGCTTCTCTGAATAAAACTTTTGCTTTTCGATCTTCCCCGCAAAGTGCATAACAGTCAGCAAGCTCAGCCACAACAGCTGAAACTCCAGGCTTAAGTCTGTTTGATTCAAAAAGACAGTTCTTTGCAGTTTCGTATTCGCCTAACTTTTTGTAACACAAACCGATTTTACGACTTATTTCTGCACGCTGGTCAAAGTCTGTAACATTGACCAGCAGATAATAATTCTCTAATGCAATCTGGAAAATTCCACATCTGAAGCAATACAGAACATTGTCATCAGGTGTGTATTTCTGTTTTTCTGTGTACGAAAGGAATGAAACCCATTCCGACAGAAGTGTTTCTCCTCTGGTGTAAGGATCCTCTATAGAAGGAAGCTGTCTTATAATGTTCTGCCAGAATGAAAAACAGTTAACCGCAAACTGAATTCGCTCGTTATCCAAAGCGTCCATGAGAATCTGGTTAAGAATGTCGCTGGCTTCTAAAATGTCACCTTTTTTCAAGATTTGACAACATTCTCTAAACCTTTCTTCAATTTGCGCCTGCATACCTTTAAATATATAATTCTGCAAATTTTTAGTCAATGGAAAATTGATTTTTTTTATGAAAAATGGGGAAAGTTTATACTACATATCATAATGAATTGTCAATAGGGGAGTGTAAAATAAATTTTTATTATTTCAGTTAAGGAACTTAAAAATTCCCCTTATGATGCAAAAATGTCAGATTGTTCTATATAAATTACTGATTTAATGATTTTTATTGATAATTAATAACTTAAGTATTAAAATAGATTTATTATTTGTACTACGCTGATTATTGCCCCGAAAGGTGCTCTCCTGGATATTCAGGGAAATTGCAATATTTGGCAAGGTGGTTTTTTATGATTACTCTTAAATTTGGCGGCACATCAATGGCTAATGCCCGCCGCATCCTGGCTTCTGCGGATATTATTATCAACCGCGCAAAAGAAGACCGTCTCAGTGTTGTTGTCAGCGCAGCTGCTGGCATTTCTAACACATTGCAATCAGCAATCGAAGCAACAACTTCTGGTATCTCAGGCTCAAACTACGTAGCAGACATCAAGAACACTCACAACGAAATCTGTCTTGAACTTCAGTCTAAGCTTCCTGGATTTGATGCTGAAAAAGTAATGGCTCGTCTTGAACCAAATTTCGAAGAACTTGATAAGCTTTTAGCTGGTTGTGTTTCTTTCGGTGAATGTCCTGATACTGTTCACTGTAGAATCATGGGAATGGGTGAACTCTTTTCTGCTCCAATTATGGAAGCAGTTCTCATTGCTAAAAAGCAGAGTGTCATTTTCCTTGATTCACGCAAATTTGTATTTACTACAGGAAATCAGAAAGAAGGTGAAGCTGATTACGCTCTCTGTAATGAAGCTTGTGCTCAGTTCCGTGATGGTGCAAATCCAACACAGACACGCATTCTTCTGTTCCCTGGATTTATATGTACATGGAAAGCAGGAACAGGTGCAAAACCTGTAATGGGATTGCTGGGACGCAACGGTTCGGATTTCAGTGCTGCTATTCTCGGCGCTTCACTTCGTGCAAAGAGAGTAGAGTTCTGGACAGACGTTGACGGCGTTTACACAGCAGATCCTCGCGTTGTAAAAGATGCAATTCTCGTAGATGACATGACTTATGAAGAAGCAATGGAACTTTCATTCTTCGGTTCAAAAGTTCTTCATCCAAAAACAATTGCGCCTCTTCAGGCAAAAGGAATTGAAGCATGGAGCTTAAACTCTCACAATCCTTCTGCCCGGGGAACACGCATCGGAAAAGGTCCTTTTGACAGCCGTGCTAAATCAAGCATCTGTGGTATTTCTTCACTTAAACATGTAAGTCTTATCAGTGTCGGCGGTTCTTTGATGAGAGGCCGTACAGGTATGGCATCAAAAATCTTCTCTGCAGTAAGCTCTGCCGGAAGTTCAATTCTTCTGATTACTCAGTCTTCTTCAGAATATACAATTTCATTCTGTGTAAAAGATGATGAAGCTGCACGTGTTAAAGATGCTCTTGAAAAGAAATTTGAACTTGAAATCCGCGAAAAATTAATCGATGCAATCGACGTTCGTCCGGACTGTGCAATCGTTTCTGTCGTAGGTGACGGAATGATCGCTAACCGTGGTGTTGCTTCAAAATTCATGAATGCGCTTTCAAGCCAGGATATTAATATTCTTGCAATTGCTCAGGGTTCAAGTGAAAGATGTATTTCTTCTGTAATCACAGGAGAATACGCTGACACAGCAGTTAAGGCTGTTCATCAGTTCTTCTTCCATACAGCTCAGACAATCGAAGTATTTGCATTCGGTGCAGGTACAATCGGTGGAACAATGATCGACCAGATTTACCAGCAGCATGACAAGCTTCTTAAAGAAAATGTTGATATCAAAGTTCTTGCAATTACAACAATCGACGGAATGATCTTAAAAGAAGACGGAATTGATCTTTCTAACTGGCGTGACCAGATGAAGACACCTGACTTCCCATTCGGACCACAGAATGTTGATGATATCATCAAGTTCGTAAAAGAAAAGAAACCATTGAATCCTGTATTCGTTGACTGTACAGCTTCTTATGATCTTCCAGAAAGATATCTTGATATCATCAATGCTGGTATGAGTATTGCTACACCTAACAAACGCGCTAACTCTATGGATATTAATTTCTACCATGAATTACGCCGTGCTGCCAACAAAATGAACCGCCGCTTCCTTTACGAAACAAACGTAGGTGCGGGGCTTCCTATCATTGATACATTACAGAACCTTTACAAATCTGGAGATAAGCTTGAAAGCTTCAACGGAATCATGTCAGGTTCTCTTTCATACATCTTTGGTAAACTCGATGAAGGCGTCAAGTTCAGTCAGGCTGTTAAAGAAGCAAAAGAACTTCGTTATACAGAACCAGACCCACGTGACGACCTTGAAGGAAAAGACGTTGCCCGCAAGGCTCTTATCATTGCCCGCGAATCCGGATACGATATTGAACTTACAGATATTGAAATGTTCAAAGTATTCCCTGATTCCTTTGATGCATCTGGTACAGTTGATGAGTTCATGGCAAAACTTCCTCAGGTTGATGAATACTTCGAAAAGAAAATGGCTGACCTCAAGAAGAAGAACATGGTTCTCCGTATGGGTGCTACAATCAAAGACGGAAAAGCAAGTGTCGGTATGATGGAAGTTCCTGTAACAGATCCATTGTATTCTGTACGCGGTGGAGAAAACGCATTTGTATTCTATACAGAACGTTACCAGCCGATTCCGCTTACAGTACGCGGATATGGTGCCGGAGCAGGCGTAACAGCTGCCGGTGTATTCGGAGATATTTTACGAACAGTTAGTTTCAACCCGGAAAAAAACTAAATTAAGATGCACAGATTTGGAAAATCCAGTCAGTGTGGAAAGTATAAGGAGCATTAAATGGAAAAATATGTATTGTCAGTTCTGGTAGAAAACCATGCAGGTGTTTTGAGCCGCGTATCTGGACTTTTTAGCCGCCGCGGTTATAACATTGACAGCCTTACAGTTTGTGAAACAAATAATCCTGGACAGTCAAGAATGACTATCGTTGTAAAAGGCGATGAATACATTCTTGAACAGATTGAAAAACAGCTTTCAAAATTGGTTGAAGTTATTTCTATCGTTCATTGTGCTCCATCTGAAACTTGTCAGCGCCAGACTGCTTTGATTAAAGTTAAGGCTCCTGGTGAATCCCGTGCTGTGATTATTGAAACATGTAACATTTTCCGTGCACACATCGTTGATGTCGGCCTTAACTCAGTTATCGTTGAAGCTACAGGTAGCGAAGATAAGATTGAAAGCCTTATCAGACTTCTTGAACCATTTGGTATTCTTGAATTCGTTAAGACAGGTCTTACAGCAATGGGACGCGGTGAAAGCGTTATGTAATTGATTTTATCCAAAAGCTTTCGTAAATGCTGTACTGGTTCTTTGAAAGACGGCAGTCTGCAATCTGAAAGCTTTTGAATGAAATTTCAGAAGAAAATAATTTTATCTGGGCAGGGTTTAATACCTTTAAGCCTATAAGACCTGATTTATAAACAGACAGTAAATTTTTGCTGTCTGTTTTTTTTTCGATTGCGCAGGGAATTATAAAAGGTGTAGAGGAATTTTCAGATTCAACTGCGCCATGACAGTATAAAATTGAATTGATGCATGAAAAACCTTTTAGTACACATTTTGAAGTTTCAGAAAAAAAGTTCTTAAGCTCAGAAGAAAATTTCTGATCTGTGAAAATTCCGTATAAAGGAAAAAGAGGAATAAAATTCTTAAATTCATTTTTAAGCAGAAGGTTTCTGTTTTCAATGAGTACAGTTTCTGTATTTGGATGAAGTATCAGAGCGGTAAAATTAAATGAGTCCAAGTTTTTCTCTTTTATCCTGTTCGCGAGGATTTACGTCTGCATTGAAAAGTCTTTCTGCTCCAACAGTTGTCGGAGGACCGTGGCCAGGCATCAGAATTGTATCTTCTGTCTGAGAAAGAATTTTTTCAAGGATATTTTTTTTCAATGCTTTTTCAGAGAACTTGTTGTTTGATGAACCGATGCGGCCGTTAGTGATTACATCTCCGGTAAAGAGTACGTTTCCGATTTTGAAAACCATTGAGTCCGGAGTGTGACCTGGTACAGACATGTAAGAAACTTCAAGACCTGCAATTTCAATTATGCCTTCATCTTTAAGTACATTTGTTTCAGCGCCGGCAACTTCCCAGTCGGCAGCATAAATTTCGGGAGTATAGATTTTTGTAAGAACTTTTAGTCCGTGAACATGACTTCCGTGATTGTGTGTAATAAGAACGCCTGCCAGATTGTATCCGGAGCGTTCAATGTTATCGATAATTTGGTGAGTTACGATTCCAGGGTCTACAATGATTGCCTGTTTAGTCTGTTCGTTTACAATCAGGTAGCAGTTTGAAAAGCCTTCAATGTTGAGGTGAAAATAAATTTTCATTTTTCGCCTCCGTCTTCTACGGGTTGTGCCGGTTCTACTTTATAAGCAATCTTGTCGTCAAGTTCACCTGCAAACAGCTGGCTCTGTTCCTGGTCAAAAATTGCTTCGCGTGTATTTGAATATTTGAAAAGTACGTTCTGCTGTTCGATAGATCTGAAAACGGTTTTTTTTACGTTGCAGTTTCTGAATGAGGTGTCAATAAGCTTTGCTCTGGTAAAACGGGAATTGTAAAGGTCTGAGTCATCAAATGAAGACTGATATGACTGGATTCCTGAGAAGTTGTCCTGAATCATATCGCTTCCTGTAAAGAGTGTGTGTGAAAAAGTGCAGCCTGCAAAAGAGGTAAACTGCATGTTTGCCTGAAGGATGTTGCAGTCTGAAAAGATTGCAAAGTCAAACATACTCATTCTGCTTCTGAAGCCTGTTGACTGAAGGTTGATGAATTTACTGTGCATAAAATTGCAGCCGTAAAATCTTTTGTCGGTTAAGTCAATGTTTTCAAAAAGAAGACCAGACGCATCAAGTCCGATGATTTTATCATGTGTATTTATGTAATCATAAATTTTCTGTTTAACGCTTTCTTTGTCCGCTGTGTGATCGAGACAGTATCCGGGAACTTCTATAATTTCGCCGTTGCTGTTGAAAGACGAAAGTGAGTTTTTGCAGCAGCCTGGTTCAAGACAAGTATTCAGTGAGAACATACAAATATGGTAAGGTATTGCGATGAATTAGTCAAATAGATAGAATATTTTTAAAGTTCGATTTAACCTTGGGTGGAAAAATGGTTGATTTTGCATTCCTTGATTCCGGTACCGGCGGAATTCCCTATCTGACATATCTTCTTGAAAAAAGACCAGATGCGTCCTGCGTCTACGTTGGTGATACTGTCAATTTTCCATATGGAGAAAAGTCTCATGAACAAATTGTTAAATGCGTACTTTCAATTACAGATAAAATCATTAAAACATTTGAGCCTCGTGTCGTAGTTGTTGCCTGCAATACAATGAGCGTAAATACGATTGATATTCTTCGTGAAATTTATCCGGATACTCTTTTTGTAGGAACTGTTCCTGCAATTAAACTTGCAGCTTCTGTATCCAAAAAAAGAAGAATCGGATTAATGGCAACTAGAGCAACTGTAGAGCATCCTTACAATGTTGACCTCAAAAATCATTTTGCTTCAGACTGTGAACTTGTTTTAAGACCAGATCCGGAACTGATTGCTTTTATCGAACATGAATCCTTTACTGCTACAAAAGAAGAATGTATAAAGGCCGTTGAACCATGCGTAAATTTTTTCAAAGAAAAAGATTGTGATGCTATGATTCTCGGCTGCACACATTTTTTAAATCTCCGTGATCTTATTCAGGAAGTTGCAGGTGATAAACTTAAGGTTATCGATTCAAGAGAAGGGGTTGTAAACCGTGCCCTCAACATTCTTGATTCCCTAAAAAACAAAACTGTTTCAGAATGCAGAAAGCCTCTCCTTTATGTAACTATGCTTTCTGACGAAGAAAAAGTTGAATATGATGTAATCTGTTCAAGGTATAGTCTTGAATGGGGTGGTGTTCTAAAATAATTTCTGCTTCTATAGACCAATACAACGCAAAATTGTATAAATTACCTATAAAAAAAATTACTACAGATAAAGCACTAGCTGCTGCAGAAAAAATTATTAAAAGGAATTAATTATGGTAAAACACATTATTCTCTGGACTTTAAAAGAAATGTCAGAAGATGAAAAAGTAAAAGTTAAATTAGAAATCAAAACTGGTCTTGAAGCTCTCGTCGGAAAAGTTCCTGGTCTTGTAGATGTAAAAGTAAATATTGACGGGCGCCTTGCATCTTCTAATGCAGATCTTATGCTTGACAGTACCCTTGAAAGTGCAGAAGCTCTTGCAGCGTACGCAAAACATCCTGAACATGTAAAAGTGGCTGACGAAAAGGTAAGACCATTTACTGCTGGTCGTACATGTCTGGATTATGAAATTTAATTATTAAAAGCGGATTATTATTGATTGATTAAAATATTCGCGTAAAAAAAAAAAAAATCCTGCATTTCACACATTAAAGTGATGCAGGATTTTTTTTGCTTAAAGTTTGTTATTCAAGTGCAGTATTGCTTAAAGCGATGCTTCAAGACGTTTTCTGATTTCAGCAATGTATTCCCAAGAGTTCAATACAGCCTTTGCTTTTGGTTCTGCGATTCTTGCGATATCGCCTGTCATGTAACCTTCTTCAATTGTCTGAAGAGTTGCTTTTTCAAGCTTTTTAGCAAAGTCAACGAGTTCTGGTGTTTCGTCGAGTTCACCGCGTTTTGCAAGAGCTCCAGTCCATGCAAAGATTGTTGCAACTGGGTTTGTAGAAGTCTTTTCACCTTTCTGGTAGCGGTAGTAGTGTTTCTGAACTGTACCGTGTGAAGCTTCGTATTCGAAGTTTCCGTCCGGGCTTACAAGAACTGATGTCATCATAGCAAGTGATCCGCATGCAGATGCGATCATGTCTGACATAACGTCACCGTCATAGTTTTTAGTTGCCCACATGAAGCCGCCTTCAGAACGCATTACACGTGCTACAGCATCGTCAATCAATGTGTAGAAATATTCGATTCCAGCTTTTTCAAATTTTTCTTTGTATTCTTCTTCGAAAACTTTTGCAAAGATTGCTTTAAAGTTTCCGTCATAGATTTTAGAAATTGTATCTTTTGCACCGAACCATACAGAAATTTTTCTGTCGAGAGCATATGTGAAACAACAACGGGCAAAGCTTTCGATTGATTTGTCCATGTTGTGGATTCCCTGAATGATTCCAGGTCCCTTCATATCCATGATTGTCTTACGGATTTCTTTTCCGTCAACGCCTGTAAATACAAGTTCTGCTTTACCAGCAGTTGGACATTTGATTTCGCAGTTTTTGTAAACGTCACCATATGCGTGGCGTCCGAGAACGATTGGCTTTTTCCAGCAGCTTACTGTTCCGTGTACATTCTTAACAAAGATTGGTTCTCTGAATACTGTACCGTCAAGTTCTGCACGGATGATTCCGTTTGGTGAAGGTGTCAACTGTTTAAGGTTGTATTCTTCAACGCGAGCCTGGTTAGAAGTGATGGTAGCACATTTTACACCGACATGAAGGCGTTTGATAGCTTCTGCTGATGCATAAGTAATTTTGTCATCTGAATCGTCGCGGCTCTTAAGTCCGAGATCAAAATATTCAGTCTTTAAATCAACAAAAGGCAACAAGAGTTCGTCTTTAATTACCTTCCACAAAACACGAGTCATTTCATCGCCATCGAGCTCAGCGATAGCATTTTTCATCTGAATTTTAGCCATAATGAAAGTATTATATCGAATTAAAGTCTGTTGTGGAAGAATGCTGATTGTAAAAATAAGAAATGAAAAAGGGGAATCTAAAGTTCACCTTCGATTTAAAATAAAAAAGGGAAGAGAATGTGTAAAAATTGACAATTTCAGTTTCTATGTTATAATGTAAATTATACAGGTGGCAGGGGCGTTTCGCTCAAAACCTTTGACTTACTTTTGTTGCGTTTCTTCAAATATCGTGAACCGAAATACAACAAACTTGACAGAGAGAGTCCGAATGAGTAACATTCAACATTCAACATTCAACATTCAACATTCAACATTCAACATTCAACATTCAACATTCAACGCGCTAAATATCGAATTTTTAAAATATAACAGAAGCCAGAATTTTATTCTTTTGAACATTTTAAGAGAATAAAATTCTGGCTTTTTTTGTTTCTACAAGTTCAGCAACTTGCTTTGAATTGATATCAACAAAATGGGAAAAAGTTTGAAAAATAAAAACTAGTAAATAAATAATGATTTTTTAGATAAGGAGGAAAAATCATGAAAAAAATAAAATGGCTTGCTACAGTTTTAGTTGTAGCAAGTATTGCTCTTGGAATAATTGGCTGTAGTAGCCCAAGTAGCCCAAGTAGCTCTGGAAATGGAGGAACTCAAGGGTCACTGGACGAGCTCCCGGACGATAAACCGGGACCAAGTGGTTCTGGAAATGGAGTAACTCAAGGGGCAATTGTACCAGAAATGGTAGAAGTAAAAGGTGGTACAATAAAAGGCGCTGAATACACAAATAATTATAAGGGTGTATTTATTGAAGGTCGCACTGTAACCTTAAGCGATTTTTATATGGGTAAATACGAAGTAACCCAAGAAGAATATGCAAGTGTAATGGCTGGACAAAAAGTAACTGTTGCTGGAGTAGAATACGCATTAGAAAGCAATCCATCTTTTTGTACAAAAGACAGCACAAGTTACACACTATTTAGTGGTGATGAACAAGAAAAACGCCCAGTAGAAGGTGTAACTTGGTATGATGCAGTATGGTATTGTAATGCCTTAAGCGAAAAAGAAAACTTAACAAAAGCATATAATATTGAAGTTACAACAGTAGAAAGTAATCATATTACAGCTGCAACAGTAAGTTTAGTACCAAATGCAAAAGGCTACAGATTACCAACAGAAGCAGAATGGGAATATGCAGCTAGAGGTGGCGATCCAAATGCAGCAGAGTGGAACTATACATTTAGTGGTGCAGATAAGGCAGATGGAACAAGTTATGATAATTCTAAAAACTCTGGTTTAGACAGTGTAGGTTGGTATTGCTATAATAATATAACAGGAATAACAGGAGATTCTGAGGTAACATCAAAAGTCTCTGGAAAAGGAACCCACCAAGTAGGTAAGAAAACCCCTAACAGATTAGGTTTATACGATATGAGCGGAAATGTATGGGAATGGTGTTATGACTGGTTTGGAACAGTAAACACAGGAACAGAAACTGCCCCAACTGGTGCCGCTTCGGGCTCTTTCCGCGTCGGCCGCGGTGGTGGTTGGGGCGGCTATGCTAACTTCGCATCTGTTTCTTGCCGTTGCAACGTCAGCCCATACAGCCGCTACTACAATCTTGGTTTCCGTGTTGTGCGTCCCAGTTCTAATAAAAAATAACGTGCTGCATTAAAGAGCAGCCCTAAAGGGTGCGCTAAAAGCAGATAGTGATTATTCGCCCGTAAGGGCGACTTTAACATTGGGATTTTTTTAGGTTTTAAATCTAAAAAAATATAAAAGGGAAAGGCTATAAAGTGGGAATACAACGTCGGGCAATAACCGCGTCAACCGCGGTGGTAGTTGGAACAACAATGCTAACAACGCATCTGTTTCTTACCGTAACACAGATTGCGAGACTCGCAGCAATCTGCCTAACAACCGCAACACACAATCAAAGCATGTGCGTATGATTGTCCTTGGTTTCCGTGTGGTGCGCCCCAGTTCTATAGACTAGAAAAATACAACTTCAAAACATTTTCATTTTTCTCACAGATTTTATGCAATTTTGCTTGCCTTTTATAAGTTTGTGGGATATTCTTAAACAAGACTTTGGATTATCCCACAAAATAAGGATTTGAAAAATGGGTTTTATAAATCGTCACGCAAAAAAAACAATAGAAAGAATGGCTAATTCTTATCCTGCAGTTTTAGTTACAGGAGCAAGACAGACTGGCAAAACAACATTGTTACAAAAATCAATTGAATCAAAAAATATACAATATCTTACCTTTGATGATCCAATGGAAGAATCTTCTGCAAAATCTGACCCAAAATCTTTTTTAGAATTTCATCCTTATCCATATATGTTTGATGAAATTCAATATATTCCAGATTTGTTTAGATATTTAAAAATCCAAATAGATAAAAATCGGCATAACGGAATGTATTTTCTAACTGGAAGTCAGCAATTCAAATTGATGGAAACAGCTTCTGAAAGTCTTTCTGGAAGAATTGGTATAGTTGAGCTTTATCCGCTTTCTGCAAGAGAAATTAGAGGCGAAAAATTTTCAGAAAATTTTATTCCATCAAAAGATTTTATTCTTTCACGAAATTCAAATTTCACTCAAAATGATTTTTCTGTAGAAAAAACTTGGAAAGCAATTTTTACTGGCGGATATCCTGAAGTTGTAAAAGGAAATGTTTTGCCAAAAGATTTTTATGCAAACTATTTAAAAACTTATATTGAACGTGATATTAAAAAACTAATCCAAGTTGCAGACGAAATGCAGTTTTTGCAATTTATTAGTGTTGTGGCTTCTCGCACAAGTCAGCTTTTAAATTATAGTGATATTAGCAAAGACTGTGGAATAAGCGAAGTTACTGCAAAAAAATGGATTTCCCTTTTGGTTAGTTCAGGTCTTGTTTATCTTTTGCAACCATATTCTACAAACATAGAAAAACGTGTTGTAAAAACTCCAAAACTTTATTTTATGGATACAGGATTAGCAGCCTTTTTAACTCGATGGACAAATCCTGATGTTATGCGCACAGGTGCAATGGCAGGTGCTTTTTTTGAAACTTATGTTGTTTCAGAAATTATAAAATCTTTTGCAAATAACGGAGAAGAAGCTCCCATTTATTTTTATCGTGATAAAGATAAATACGAAATTGATTTATTGATAGAACAAAATAATACTTTGTATCCAATTGAAATTAAAAAAACTGCCTCGCCAACTTCTGATGATGCAAAAAACTTTTTCATTACAAATCGTATAAAAAATGTTAATATTGGACAATGTTGTGTAATTTGTAATTGTTCTCAAGTTTTGAATATAAAAAATAAAGACATTTCTGCGTTAGCAATTCCTGTGGAATATGTTTAAAGGTGATTTGCAGTGGCTCCAGTTCTGCAATTTCTTTCATCAGACAATAAAATTGCCTGTTCTCTGAATTCTTTTGTCTTTAAAAATAATCAGGGCTGTCCATTTCTTTTTGGACAGCCCCTTGATATCTTAATTTAGAAGGCCTTTTTGTAACCGACTTTTGCCTGGTAGTTAAAGTGAAGTTTATTGATTAGGTCAATTGCTCCGATCTGAGCCATTATTTCAAGGTTTCCGCCAGCTACAGGAAGATCAACAAACGGTGTTAAGTAAACATTGATCGAAGGAACTGCATCCTTGAAAGCTGATCTCGAAATAACGGTAGTAAAATCTTCGTTTGGTAAAGTTCCGATAAGGTGAGCTCCGATTGTCATGTTGTTGTTTTTTACAGGAACTGTGTCAGAGTAGAGACTGATTACAACTCCAAGCGGATCCTGAAGATAAAGCATATTTTTCAAAATTGTTTTTGGAAGGTTATATGCAGTAATTCTTGTCTTAATCAATTTTGAATAAATGCGTGCTTCTGCAAGGAGCGAAAGGTCGTCAGTTCCGCTGAAAGAATAGTTGAGGCTTCCTTTTGCAATTTCAACTTTCTGAACTCCTCCCTGAAGCAGGAAAGAATGAGTGTAACGGCTTCCGAGAAGAAGACTTAATCCTCCGTGAAGGTAAATAGTATCAATTAAGAGGAATACGTTCTTTCCAGCGTAAGAGTTCTGAAGCGGAGCTCCGATTCCTGCTGCAAAATCAAGTGTAAGGAATTCCGTTGTCCATGCAGTTCTTAAATCGATATTGAGCTTTGGAATTTTTGTTTCTGTTTCGTTTACATAAACTGTAGCGCCGAAGGTTCCCGGAGCTTCTGCAAAGTTCATTGTATAGGCAACACCTGTCCCGTAGTTATTATAAAGAGGAATTCCTGTAGAAAGGGTTGAGGCATTCTTTGTTGCAAGTGATGTGTATGGTACAATACCGAACTGGCGCTGGAGGTATTCGTCGCAGCCCACGGCTTCGTAAGTTCCGAGGTATGCACTGAAATAATTTTTGATTTTTACACCGCTTTTTGTAAAGACAAAGGAAAGTTCGTTCATTGTGAGGGTAGCATCCTGCCCTGTAAAAAGGTTTCCGCCGGCGAGGTTTTTGGTTGCAAGACCGAGATTGGCTCTGAAAATTCCCCATGACCCAAAGTTCATCTGAGCTGCGATAAAGGCATTAAAAGGAACTTCGAAAGTAGGGGAATCTGAAATAGTACCGTTTACGCCGGCTGTTCCGCCTGCCATTCCGCTGAAGTTAACGTCAGCAAAAGAAATTCCCCCTGCAATAAATACTGAAAGCAAAACAGCTGCAAGTTTAGTTTTTTTCATAAAATCCGTCCTTTTATGCTTTAAATGAAATATATTCTAATATAGAAGAAAAACCTGATATTTTCATTTTCACACAATAATACTCTTTTATTATCGGATGGTATAGGACTTTACATTAATTATTACCCTGATTTTCTTTGATTTTTTTTTACTTGACTTCTTACATAGAAAGTATAAAATATTATAATATGAGTGATTATCTGGATATTAACAACGAAGAACTCTTAAAAGACTTCTTTACCGAAGCTGAACAGCAGGTAGAGAATCTTGAAAGTAACATCTTAGTAATTGAAAACGACCCTACAAATCATGAAGCCATTGATGAAATCTTCAGGGCTGCTCATACTTTGAAAGGTGGATCTGCTACTGTTGAAATGACAGAGCTTTCAACTTTCACACATGCTGTAGAAGATGTTTTAGATGAACTTCGTTCAGACCGTTTACAAGTAACTGAACCAGTAGTAGATGTATTACTGGATTCCATTGATACAATTAAAGCTATGCTGGAAGCACGTGCTAATGGTTCTATTTACCAGCAAGACGTTAATCCGCTTCTGGAACGTCTGCGTGCATTCATTCCAGAAAAAGCTGACAAGAAAACAAAGAAGAGTGCTCCCGTTCAGGCAGCTCCAGTTGCCCCTCAGCCGGTTGCCGCTCCAGTTCAGGCTGCAGCGCCAGAAGGTGTAGAAGTTCCTGTTCTTTCTGATGACGAATATGCTGAATTATCTCAGGTATGTGAAGGCGACCAGAAACTCTGGTGCGTAACAGTAGCCTTTGATGAATCTAATCCTATGAACTCTGTAGGCGGTATTCAGGTATTCGCAGCATTAAAGGCATGCGGAGCTGTATTAAAAACAAATCCTGATTTTGATGCGCTCTATGAAGATGAATTCTATCCAATTGTAAAATATTATCTTGCTTCAAGTTCTTCTCAGGAAGATATTGAAGATGTTGCATTCTTAAGTGATGTAACTTTAAGTACAGATGCTCAGGTTGTTCAGCCAGAAAGCGCTGCAAAGAAAGCCGCTCCTGCACCACAGGCAGAAGCTCCAATACCTGCACCGGTACAGGAACCAGTTCAGGCCGCTGCGCCAGCTCCAGTTGCTCCTCAGTCAGCACCAGCTCAGGCTGCAGCTCCAGCTCAAGCTGCAGAAACTCCTGCACCACAGGCTCCCGTTGCTGCAGTAGCTCCAAAGGCAGAAGCAAAAACACCTGCAAAAGGCGCTCCTGCTACAGGTACTCATATTCAGCAGGGTTCAGTATTGCGTGTTGATTCAAAGAGAATTGACTACCTTCTTAACCTTGTATCTGAAACAGTTATTACAAAAGCTGCGTTTAACCAGACAGCAGCTCAGATGGGTGACATTCAGGTTCAGTTCCAGGCAATTGACGCAGCATATCGCGAAAAAATCCGCCGTATGTTTGATCAGCTTCCTCAGTACCTTGAAGAAATCCAGACAGGTGTAAGCGTAAAAGAAATCAAGTCTAACATCATGCAGGAATTCGGTGATGTAGTAGGCTACTTTGATACATTTGAATCACAGCTCAAAAATCTTTCTGTTAAGTTCCGTTCTTCAACACAGAACCTCGGTAGAATTGCCGGAGAACTTCAGGAAGGCGTAATGAAAATCCGAATGGTTCCAATCAACCAGATTTTCAGCCGTTTCCCTCGCGTAGTTCGCGACCTTCAGCGTGATTTGAACAAAAAAATTAATCTGGTAATTGAAGGTGAAGACACAGAACTTGATAAGACTGTAATCGATGACCTTCTCGATCCTGTAATGCACTGTGTACGTAACTCAGTTGACCACGGTATCGAAACACCAGATGCACGTATTGCAGCAGGAAAACCAGAAGAAGGAACTCTTCTTCTTAAAGCTTCAAATGAAGGTAACCAGATTATTATCGACATCGCAGATGATGGTGCCGGAATTAACGTTGAAAAGGTTAAGCAGAAAGCAATTTCAAAAGGCCTTATTCATCCAAATAAGATTATCTCAGATCAGGAAGCCTATCAGCTTATCTTCATGCCAGGTTTCTCAACTGCAGATAAAATTTCAAATGTATCTGGACGCGGTGTAGGTCTTGACGTTGTTAAGACAATGATTGAAAAACTCAATGGAACAGTTTCTGTAACAAGTGAAGCAGGAAAAGGTACAAAGTTCAGTATCAGACTT
>SAMEA3663208__coassemble_89_pt1 | contig 57287 bp, 57 predicted proteins | sample SAMEA3663208__metabat2_high_PE_016 | metagenome-assembled genome bin SAMEA3663208 (sample SAMEA3663208) | pig gut metagenome | biome: pig gut; feature: pig-associated habitat; material: faeces | place: China | collected 2013
AGTTCAATTTTAAGAGGTGCATTTTTTTTTCGTTTACCTATTTCGTTTTCTATGATATAATAATTTTTATCTGTGAATAACAGAAAAAAAAATACTTTATTTATAACTACTGTCGGAGGTAGAACAATGAAAAAAGCTATGGCTATCGTAGCTCTCGCAGCAACATTCGCAATTGCATTCGTATCTTGTGGTGGAAAAAAAGGCACTTGTGATGAATGTGGAGACGAAAACGTAACTGTATACACAGTTAAAGACGAAGTTGGCGGAACAGGCTTAACTGCAAATCTTTGCAAAGACTGCAAAGCTGAATACGACGCTGCTGTAAAAGCAGTTAAAGAACTCGGACTCTAATTCCATTTAGTTTCTGATAAAAAGGGGCTGTCCAAAAAGAATGGACAGCCCTAACTATTTTTAAAGACAAACAAATTCTTCTGTGGTAAAATTTAAATATGAGCAGAGGCGTAAGTAATAAAATCACATACAAGCCATACAGCCAGAACGAACAGTGGTTGTTACCACCAAGTCTGGATGAATTGGTCCCAGAAAATCATTTTGTAAGAATCGTAAGCAAGACAGTAGATGAACTCAGAATCGAAGAAGTATTTGCAAAAAATACAAAAGGCGGCGGAGCAAGCCGATACAATCCGGTCATGCTTTTGAAAGTATTAATCTACTGCTACATGACAGGAATCTATTCATCAAGAATGATAGCCAAACAGTGCCGTGAAAACGTAAACGTGATGTGGCTAACAGGATTCCAGAAACCAGACTTCCGGACAATCAACAAATTCCGAAGTGAAAAACTTAAAGATTCAATCGAGGAAATATTCATCTCAACGGTAAAGCTTCTGAACAAGAAAGGATATGTCAGTCTTGAAAAATATTTTGTAGACGGAACAAAAATCGAAAGTGCAGCAAACAAGTACACCTTCGTCTGGAAACGGGCAGTCGAGAAAAATGAAAAGAAGCTTGATGAAAAACTTAAGGTGTTCCTTAAAGATGTTGAAGAAATCACTCACAAAGAAAATGAAGTTTACGGTGACAAGGATTTTGCAGAACTTGGAGAAGACATTACTGTAACAAGTGAAGAAATCAAGGAAGCTGCAGCCAAAATCAACGAACGGCTTGCAGAAATAAATGACCTGGATGATGAAAAATCAAAAGATGTAAAAAAAAACTGAAAAAAGCAAAAGGTCAGATTGAAAAGGACTATCTTCCAAGAAAAGAAAAATACGAAAAGGCGAATGAAACCTTCAACGGCAGGAACAGCTACTCAAAGACAGACGAAGACGCAACTTTCATGAGGATGAAGGAAGACCACATGCTCAACGGGCAGCTCAAGCCCGGCTACAATATTCAGGTTGGAACCGAGAACAATTTTGTAATCGGCTATGATGTTTTTCCAAACCCGACAGATACAAGAACCTTCATTCCACATCTTGAAAATGTACAGAACCGCTTGGGATGCAAGTTCAAGACAGTGATTGCAGATGCAGGTTATGGAAGTGAGGAGAACTATGACTATCTTGAAGAAAAAGAAATAACAGGTGCGATTAAATATTCGACTTACGAAAAGGAAACGAAACGAAGCTTCAAGAAAAAAGTCTTTAATGCAGATAACTGGAAATATGATGCTGAGCAGAAGGAATACACCTGTCCGTGCGGAAATCCTGTCCCTTACAAAATGACACGTAAAAGAAAAAATGATTCTGGATATGAACAGATTGTTGATGTTTATCAATGTGAAAACTGTGAAGGCTGTCCGTTCAGGGAATTATGCACAAAATCTGAATACGGAAGAATGATACAGCGGAACGAAAACTGGATTTCGCAGAAAACAAAGGTAAAGAAACTTCTCGCAACTGATGAATACAAGAACCTCATGAAAAAACGCTCAACAGAGTGTGAAACAGTATTCGGTCAGACAAAAGGAAATCAGAAATTCAGGAGATTTCATCTTCGTGGAAAAGAAAAAGTCGGAACAGAATGGGGATTATTGATGCTTGGATATGATTTCAAGCAGCTTGCAAGAATGATGAAAGCCTAAAGAAAAAAACAACAACCAAAAAAATTGAAAAATCACATTTTGACAAAAAAAGGCTGCCCTTTTTTAAAGTTTATACAACTTCTAGGACAGCCCCTTTTTCATTTTAAACCGTTTTTCTTCATTAAGGATTTATTCACAGAGATTTACTGAATAATTGCCTTATATTTTTATCAACTGTCTGGCAGAGTTTTTCAACCTCAATGTCGCGTGCTTCTGCAATAAACCTGTAACTGTGTTCAATAAGCAGAGGCGTATTTGAAGTTCCCCGAAAAGGAACCGGTGCAAGATAAGGCGCATCAGTTTCGAGAAGCAATCTGTCTTCGGGAATGTATTTAAGCATTTCTATCATTGCATCCATTTTTGCTTTTTTCGTATAAGTTACGCCGCCGCCGAAGGCAAGATACCAGCCGCGGTCAAGAAACACTTTTGCTTCTTCAAGTCCGTAACTATAACAGTGAATAATTCCGTTATCGTAACCGGCGTCTTTAATGCATTCAATTGTTCCATCAAACGCATCCCTTGAATGTACGATTACCGGCAGGCTGTATTTTTTAGCCAGAGCCAGCTGCATTAAAAACATTTCTTTTTCGCCGTTGTAAAGTTCAGCATCAAAATCACTTTCGCATCGTGCGTCAACGCCGGCTGGATTCCAGTGGTGGTCAAGGCCGCATTCCCCGATGGCGCAGACTTTTTTTATAAAACTGTCACCGGAATCAAGAGCCTGTTTTATTTCTTTTTCAAGAATCTCCATCTGATTTACTCTGTCGCGAATAGCTTCAGGTGCCGGCCAGATTCCTGCAGAGAAATAAATAAAGTTTTTTATTTTCTCTCTCAGGGAATTTTCACACTCGCCGATTGCTTCGAGCATTCCTTTCTGTCTTGATGCAAGGTCATCGCAGTGAGTGCCGATATCAAGACCAAAAAAGCAGTTTTTTTCTGCCATTCCGGTTAGAACCTGAGGCTGGTTTTCAAGCATATGAAAATGAAAATGTGTATCCGAGTACATAAAAATTCCCTGTAAAAAACTACATTGTCAGGAATGCTTTATAGCATTCGTAAATCTGACAGATATCAACCTTGCTTGTAATTTCCCATGGAGCGTGCATGCTTAAAACTGCAACGCCGGCATCAAGAACGTTCATTCCGTATTTTGCTGCGTGATAGGCTATTGTTCCGCCGCCGCCCTGGTCAACCTTACCGAGTTCGGCCATCTGATAACTGATATTTTTTTCAGAAAGCAGGTTTCTGATTTTTGCAATAAACTCAGGATTTGCATCGCTTGCGCCTGATTTTCCTCTTGCGCCTGTATACTTCTGGAACGCAACGCCGCCGCCAAGGGCAGAACTGTTCTGTTTATCGTAAAGCCCTGCGTTCATCGGATCGTAAGCCGAGTTTACGTCACTTGAAAGCATATTGGAATTTGAAAGACATCTTCTCAAGGTTAATTCTGAATAGCAGTCTTCAGTACGTGCAACAATTTCTGAAACCATATTTTCGAAAAGCTGAGAAGCCATTCCTGTTGCACCTACACTTCCGATTTCTTCTTTATCAACACAAAGACAGCAGGTTGTTCTTGACTGTGCAGCTGTTTCAATCATTGCCTGCACAGAAGTAAAGGCACACGATCTGTCATCCTGGCCGTAAGCTAAAATCATCGAACGGTCAAGCCCCATATCTCTTGCAGAACCTGCAGGAACAATTTCTAATTCTGCCGATTCAAAATCCGATTCTTCAATATTGTAAGTTTGCTTCAGGAGCTTCATTACAATTTTTTTACCATCAGGCTTTTTCTCTTTTTTACCGTCATCAGCTTCTTTCTTTTCGCCATCAGTTTCTTTTACCGGAGGAATGCAGCCCAGCATTACATCAAGTGATTCGCCCTTGATAAATTCACTTGCCTTATCTTTCATCTGGTCCTGTGCAAGGTGCGGAAGAATATCCGAAATGCAGAAAACAGGATCATCGGCTTTTTCACCGATTACGACATTTACTTTTGTTCCGTCTTTTTTGATTACAACGCCATGAATGGCAAGAGGAATTGCAGTCCACTGGTACTTTTTAATTCCTCCGTAATAATGCGTATTCAAATAAGTGATGCTGTCTTTTTCGTACACAGGATTCTGTTTTGCATCAAGTCTCGGGGAATCAATATGCGCGCCAAGAATATTCATTCCGGTTTCGATTTTATCTTTTCCAATCTGAAAAAGTCCGATGGCCTTACCCATTTTTGTGATGTAAACCTTGTCGCCGGTTTTGAGTTTTTCGTACTGGCTGATGTCTTTGTAACCATTTTTTTCGCAAGCCTTAATTATCTGTTCAACGCATTCCCTTTCAGTTTTTCCGTTATCAAGGAATGTTTTATAATCTTTGATTAATGTTTCGTTTATGGAATTCATAAAAACCTCTTTTCTGTAAAATCGTTTTAATAAACTTGTTTTTCTGTAAATCCTACGTTCTTATTTTATCGCAAGTTACTTCAATTTGGAATAACCTGATCTTAACATAATTATGTCTACAGTTAAAATAACCTGTTCTTTTTAATAGAAAATTCCCTGTTATAGTGATAAAATGGAGATATGAAAGTATTCAAAAATATTAAACAGTTTTTTAACAATTTAAAAAAATCATTTTCAACAAACGGAAAAAAGCAGACTTCCGTTGCAAAATTCGTTCTTATTGCATTTGCACTTTTAATCATTTTTTATGCTACATCAATCTGTATTACAGTTTCTGCAGGAATTGATTCAGGCCTTCAGTCATATTTTAAAGCCGACACAGAACAGCAGACAGAAATCATTCTTTCAGAAATCCAGGAAGAGCTTGATACAGTTGACCGTATTGCAAAACAGACCCGTTCAACCTGTGAGTTCATTCTCGAAGACAACCGTCTTACTAAATCACTTGCAGATAAAATCTGTAAAGACGCCGTTGAACTTCTGGGCGCTGACAAAGTCATCATCTGTGGCGATGAAGGCGAACAGATTTCTGATGCAAAATACGGCATCGTAAGAAATCCAGCAATTGTTGCCGATGCCCTCAAAGACAAACCTACATTGAATCTCGAAAAAATCGGACCATATCTTTACGGAACAGCGCTCGTTCCTATCAAACGCGGAAACAAAGTTATTGCAGCCCTTGCAGTTATTGAAGTAATTTCTTCAGAAGACTTTATAGTTAAAGCAAGCAAATATACAGGCTGCGACGTAACAGTATTTGACGGCGAAACACATGTCGTTACTACTCTTGACGGCATGCAGGGAACAAAGATTGAAGACCCAACTCCAATTTTAAAAACAAAAGAAACAGGTGAACCTTATTCGTACAAAACTGTCATCAACGGAAAATCAACAATCGCAACCTATTTTCCTGTAAAGAATCTCAAAGGCGAATACCTTACAACCATCTACGTAGGAAAAACTCTCGAAGTATCAGATGTCCTTAAAGCAACAATCTTCGGACCTCTTATGATTGAAATCATAATCCTTACAATCATCTTTATGATTCTTGTTGCCTTTATTCTTTCGAAAAAAATTCTTACTCCATTAAAGAAAGTTTCACTTGCAATCAAAAATCTTACAAGTGGAGAAGCAGACTTAACATATCGTCTTCCTGTAAAAGGTAATGATGAATTTGCACACCTTTCAGAAGATACAAATACATTCCTTGAACTTCTCAACAACATCGTTCTTAGAATTAATGACACTGCAAACCAAGTTCTTTCAGGCGCTGAACAGATCAGTAACTCAAGTCAGGCTATTTCTGCCGGTGCTTCAGAACAGGCTGCAGAAACAGAAGAAATGAGTGCAACCCTCGAACAGATGGCTTCAAACATCCGTCAGACTGCTGACAACGCAGGAACCACAGACCAGCTTGCCGCAGACACAGCAACAGAAAGTTCAGAAACAGTAAATGTCGTTAACGAAGCCGTTGAAGCGGTTCGCGAAATTTCACTTAAAATCCAGGAAATCCAGAGTATCGCAAGTCAGACAAATCTTCTTGCCCTTAACGCCGCTATCGAAGCAGCCCGCGCTGGCGAAGCCGGAAAAGGATTTGCAGTCGTTGCCGGTGAAGTTCGTAAACTTGCAGAACGCAGTCAGAAGTCAGCAAAAGAAATCGTTGAACTTTCAGAAGTTTCACTTACAAAATCTGAACATGCAGGAGAAAAAATCAACGGCGTTCTTCCAAAGATCGAAAAGACAACAGAACTCATCGATGAAATTTCTGTTGCATGTAAAGAACAGGATACCGGAGCAAATCAGGTTACCTCTGCAGTAATGCAGCTTGACACAATTACACAGCAGAACGCAAGCGCCGCAGAAGAGCTTGCCGCAATGGCCGAGGAACTCAGTTCCAACGCAAACAAATTAGTAGACATTATTCACATTTTCAAAACAAACCGTGATTAATCGATAATATTTCAGTACTGTTGAAAATATTTCACCAGCACTTATTAATCAGCAACATTGATTTTCTTCAACGGCGCTGATTATGACAAAGCGCTCAAAGATGTTGGAAAAGAATTAGACAACGCTCTCGCTTCTCTCGGAAGCCTCTTCTAATTTTCCGCCATCAATTTGCCGGGGATGATTCCATCATCCAGCACTGCACTCAGCATCCAGCACTGCGCTCAGCATCCGGCAATCTGAACGCCGTCAATAAACTGAATACCGGCAAACTGAACTCTTGCCAAAATTAAATTTGCATAAAAAAAAGACTTTCGATTGACGAAAGTCTTTTTTTTGCCGGGAACCAGAATCGAACTGGCACGGCCGTTTGAATTGCCGAGGGATTTTAAGTCCCTTGTGTCTACCTATTCCACCATCCCGGCGACGAAATATATAGTATAGAAATTAGCAAAAAATTTCAATACCTTTAAATTTACTTGGTCTGACTGTAAAGCCCTGCCATTTCATCACGCCATTCAATCGGTTTGGATTTATCTTCGTATTCAATAATTTTTTCAATCTTGAATTTTTTAAGGTCTCTTGGGTTTTCGAATGTTACGACAGCAAACCTTCCGTTACCGATGTAAGTCATCTGCTGACCAGGAAGCATGTTTTCTTTTGCCTTAAGGCTCTCAAGAACACAGTCAAAGTGCATTGGTTTTCCGTCAGCATCGCTGATTGCACTTGTCATATCCTGAATCTGCTGACCGCATTTTGAACAAATTACCTGACGGCTTTTAAATTCACAGATAGCAGCTTCTTTGTGCTGGTTTTCCTGTAATTCCTCTAGAGAAATTTTTGGTTTATTGTTCTGATTGAATTTCTGCTGGTTAGAATGATTATTCTGATTAGGCTGGTTATTCTGATTAGACTGATTATTAGGATTATTCTGATTGTTATTGTTTCTGTGGTGTCGATTGCGACGGTCATTTCTTCCCATGTTTTATCTCCATATAAATTTCGATTACCCATGAGAAAAAATTCCGTTCAAAGAACTAGCTTGATAATTTTAACTCTTCAGGGTTCTCTACAAGTTTTTTGCTTATAACTTGAGCGATTCGTTGAATTGCATTATTTAAATATTCTTCATCATGAATCTTATTACGCAATTCTAACACTTTTGGGGATAAAATTTCTACTGGTTCTTCCTTCGCAATTTCAATACAAGGTGCAACTGTTTCTACTGCAACCATCACGAAAACTCCAAAAACGCATTTTCTATATGATATACCGACGGATATCCCGGCATATCAATTACAACAACATCGAATCTAACAAAGCTGTTACTATATTGTCGATGTTTTGTAAGAAAATATTTAGAGGTTTCTACAATTCTTTTGCGTTTTTGTTGGTTTAATTCTTTAGCGAGAACTTCAGGATTAGCCAGAAGCAGTGTTTTTACTTCTACAAATATGATTGTATTATCACGAAATGCAATTATATCAATCTCGCCCGTGCGGGTTCTGAAATTTGTATCAACGATTTCGTAACCACAGGCTTTCAGATATTCGCAGGCTCTGATTTCTCCGGAATTTCCGATCTGTTTTCTGGCTTTAGTATTTAATTCGTCAGACCAATTTTTTTTACGGTTCGTTTTCTGTTTTTGAGTTGGGTTTGCTGTTTTGTTTAAGTCTAGGGAATTAGTCAAGTTCCTCTAATTCTTCCAATTCTCCAACATCGTCAAAATCATCAAGACTTTCTACATCTGTCGGATTGTCAAAATTAGCTTTTGCGAAACCTGCAAAATCTTTTTCCATTTGATCATCTGTATCTTCTATAACAGCTCCGGCTGTCAGAAGATAAGAAAGTTTCCACTGAGAAATAGCGTTTAAGTGATACTTTTTTACAGTTCTTTTCTTTGCCAGGAACATATTTTTTCCGTCATCAAAAAAGACCGGCATTGTGAATCTCATTCCAAGCTTAATATCAGAACAATTTACTTTTTGAAAATTTGGCATATCAACACTCCGATAAGTTGACTTACGAGTTCTGCATCACAAATGCAAAAATCTTCGCAAGAACAGGCCACACATTTTCTGGAACACAAGTTCCAATTTCTTGAACACTCAAGAATTCTGTAAGTTCATTATTTTGAACTACTGCAATATCATTATCCTTTGCAATATCCAGAACCTTCTGTGCAAGTTCTCCTTTTGCCGTAACGGTAATAAATGGTGCTTCTGCGCCTTCAGGATATTTTAATGCAACAGCTTTTTTCTCGTGCATCATGCATACCCCTTTGCCAAAGAAAGCAGAATATCACCGCTTGCAAAACCTGCAAGGTTATCAGTTAAAACCTGTTCAACAGGAACATTTTCAAAATATTCCTCAAGTTCAACCTTCAACCTGGTGTTTTTTTCTTCATCAAATTGCGGACTGTGAGAAAACTTAAGCCTTTCCAACTTTTCTCCTTTAAAAGTTACCACAAATGTCCACATTTTTCCATCAATAATAAAATTAATTACCAATTTTTTAACAAAATTTTCTTTTAAATTAAAAAATACTCTAAAAACTCCATTACCATTTACGGGCTTTTCGTGTCTGTTAAATCCAAATTCAAAAGGAATTATCACCCAGTGCATTCTTTCAGAACTGCCGCTATTTTTTTCTTTATCACAGTCAGTGTTGCAAGCAAGATGATTAAACACTGTTAAAAATCCGTGCGGCAATTTTTTATCTTCAGTGAGAGACTTAAAAAATTCCTTTAGCTCAGAAGCAATCTCTTCAATTTCTGCGTTTGATTTTTCTTTTATATCAAGGTCTCGGGAATTTTTATCCACCTCTTCTGATAATCCAAAACCTGTCATTACATCGCGGATATTTTCAACTGTCGGTGCGATTCCTTTGTCGAGAAGGATTAAAGCTGCCTCACACGCTTCTTCTTCCTGGCCCGGAAAATTCATTGCGGCATTACGAGCTTTGTTAAGCTTTTCAAGATTTATCTTTGCCCCGGAACCGACAAGGGTCTGGACCAGCATTTTTGAAACATTGTCGGCTGGAAGTCCAAGACTTGCAAGCAATTCTGCAACCTGACTAGACATTACATTTGAACTCTGCACGACCGGTTTGTCAGCCTGCTGGTTCTGGAGAGCATTCTGGTTCTGGAGATTTTGAGTTTGTGACTGATTTTGAATTTTTGCAAGGTTAAGCTTTCCGTTCTGAATTGAGACCTTTGCCATAAATGTAGAACCGGGAACAAGCTTTTCTTTTGAAGTGATCTGATATCGGCCACCGCCAAAAGATGCGATGTATTTTCCGTTACCTGAATCTTTTAGAATACGGACTAAAACAGAACCGCCCTCCTTAATGAGATTTGAATACTCTTTAGGGAGGGCAGTCTGTGAATGTATGTAAATACTGTTTGTATTATTCATTCGGTTAAACTTGCAACAAACGTTGTCTGTTACAAAAAATAAGACCGATGTTAAACACCGGCCTTACTTTATTTATTTGTTTTCTTCAGCAGCAGGTGCTTCTTTAGCTGCAGCAGCAGCGTCAGCAGCAGCGTTACGAGCGTTCATAGCTTCAGTAGCAGCAGCTCCGAGGAGTTCCTTAACTTTAGCTCCCTTACCAACTTTATCACGGATGTAATAGAGTTTAGCACGGCGAACTTTACCAGGACGAGTAACATCTACCTTTACGATTCTTGGTGATTCATAAGGGAATACACGTTCTACACCAACTCCGAAAGAGTTTTTGCGAACTGTGAATGTTTTTCTAGCGCCTGCGTTTTTCATAGCGATTACGAGGCCTTCAAATTTCTGGATACGTTCTGTTTTACCTTCAATGATTTTGAAGTAAACTGCAACTGTATCACCAATATTGAATGGCTGTGCACCAGCACGTTTCTGCTGTTCTTCAATTGTCTTAATAAGATCCATTATAGTCTCCAGTAACAAGAGTTAGTTACTTCGATTTTCGCTTTCTCTTTTTAAGGCTTGCTTTTAAGCTTGCCTGATTTGTTATTTCCTCAATCATCTGTTCGGCTTCTGAAGTGAGCTGTCCTTTTAACCTGGCCTGCATGATCAGATCTGGTCTGTTAGCCAAAGTTTTTTCAAGGCGCTTTTTCAGCCGCCACTTTCGGATTTTTTCGTGGTTGCCGGATAACAAAACATCCGGAACTTCCATGTCTTTGTACACTGGTGGACGTGTGTACTGCGGATACTCCAAAAGTCCGTCGCTAAAACTTTCTTCATCCAGACTTTCTGAACTGATTACTCCGTCTATCAAACGATACACTGTATCGATAATAACCGTTGCACTCACTTCTCCACTGGACATTACATAGTCTCCGATTGAAATCTCATCGTCAACGTAGTAATCAATTATCCGCTGGTCAATACCTTCATATCTTCCACAGATAATTACAAGTTCATCTTTACGACTAAGTTCCATCGCTTTACTTTGCGTAAACTGCTTTCCGCCGGGCGTTACATAAATAACATGCTTTTTGGAAGCTTTTACACTGTCAAGCGCGCGTCCCAGAGGCTCAGTCATCATTAACTGCCCTGCGCCTCCTCCATACGGACTGTCATCACAAGTGTGGTGCTTATCAGTAGCAAAATCTCTGATATTCACCAAATCGTAGGCAATAATTCCCTTTTCTACCGCTTTGGCCATGATTGAGTTTTCAAAAAAAGCCTGTGGTATCTGAGGAAATAAGGTCAGCACTGTAAATTTCATGGAATTACTCCAGAATCCAGAGGTGCATCAGCTGTATTGTTCCGGTTTTCATATCAACTTTTCCTATATGTTCCTTGTTGAGGGGAACCAGTACCTTGCGGGGTTTGCCCGAAGATGTTAACTTGATATTATCTTCCAGAATATTGCAACTCTCGGAAAGGGAAACCTCTAAGAGATCACCTGCTCCGCCTTCCAATACGTCTGTAATAGTACCTATTTCTATAAGTCCGGCATTCTCACCGGCCAATCCGTCTTTGCTCTCATAAACAAGAGTACATTTTACTAAGTCTGCAACATACCATTCGTCTTTTCCCAAAGGCGCCGCATACTTACGAGAAACTCTAATATCCCAACCGTTGAACTTTTTAGCTTCTTCGGGGGTATTAATGCCCTCTAATTTCATATATAAGGTGGAATTTGCAGCTTTAGCAGATTCAACTTTGAATCCCCTTGTCTGTTCTCCGTTCCTTAAAGTAACTTCTTTTAACGCTTCAATATGCTCGTAATAACCAGAAGCACTTTCTACTTTAAATTCACCCGTAAGCCCATGGGCTCCACGAACGAAACCAACTGTTAATTGATCATCAAGATTAACATTAAATGCCATTAGTACGACTAGTCCAGAATTTCCAGGCTATAACGCTTACCGTCTTTGCTTCCAGAAGCACTCAATACTGTGCGCAACGCTTTAGCAATACGACCGTACTTGCCTATTACCTTTCCAATATCGCCTTCAGCTACTCTAAGCTCCAATACAGGACCTCTTTCACCTTCGGTTTCATTTACAGAAACTGCATCAGGATCATCGACCAACGATTTTGCAATGTATTCAATCAGGTCTTTTTCCATTTACATGCTCCCGTAAATTATTTTGACTGTCCGTTTTTAGCCAAGCCTTTCTTGTTCATCAATTTTGCAACGATGTCAGTAGGCTGAGCACCAACGCCGATCCAATACTTAATGCGATCTTCTTTGATAGCTACCTGGTTGCCTTCTTTTTCAATAGGCTGGTATGTACCGATTTCTTCGATACAACGACCATCGCGTGGTTCGCGTGAATCCATTACTACGATACGGTAGCAAGGACGTTTTGCAGCACCAAATCTCTTAAGTCTGATTTTAACCACTTTGATTTACCTCCATAGAACTCGAGCTGGATTGAGTCAAGTCCTAATATAAACAATTCTACACAATACAGTGTGAATACTTATTCTAGTGAAAAATTGGATTTTGGTCAATGAATAAAGTACCCGAATCCCAATAATTCAAGCGATATCTATATTCTTAACGTAAAGATATATAATCTGGTTATCTGGTCCATAATTTCTGGCAGGAATCATTTCCATGATTACAGTACAGATTTTATCGCCGATAATACGGCGGTAGTGAATACTGAACATCTTGTTTCCTTCAGAAAAATAACGTCTGAGATAGTTTATATTTGTTTTTTCAAGGTATTTTGCAACATCATCAGCATGAACCTGACCTGATTTTGCAAAGTTTTCAAGCCAGAGCGAGATGCTCGGACTGAAACCTTTTTCCTGATCTTTTTCATCTTCACGCATCTGGAGAATTGTGTATTCATCCTTAAGAAGATCAATTTTAAGGATTTTTGTATATGCCTGGCAGAGAACTTCAAAAGCAGCCTGCTGGCCACGGCGGTCAACACTCTTTGAAGTATAGAATTCAGATTTTGCCTTATACATTCTCTGGTCAGCAAGTTTTACAATTTCATTTACGGACATTTCTGGGTTTTCGGAATAATTTACATAACCTGCAGAAATCTTAAGTTCTGAGACAAGTTTTCCGGTCCACGACTCAACGGCTTTTTCAAACTTCTGCTTAATCGAATCAAGGATTACGCTGTTGCAGTAAAGAATTGCCTGAAATTCATCACCGCCAGTTCTGTAGACTTTACCGTAAGTTCCAAAGGCAAAAGTCATACAATCCGCTGCTCCGCAGATGAGTTCATCACCAGCTTCGTGACCGAGAGTATCATTTACAACCTTAAGTCCGTTTACATCAAAAGAAATGTAAACCATATCAGCAGTAATCGGCGAAGCCTTAAGCTTTGCAAGATCATCTTCATATGAACGGCGGTTATACAAGCCAGTAAGTTCGTCATTATAAGCGGAATTAATCAAAGCCTCTTCACGGCGTTTTTCGTCATCAATAATCTGAGCTACATACAGAACTTTGTAAGGAACATGTCTTTCATCTGTTTCAACAGTAATGTAGCTGACACGAAGCCATCCGTGACGGCACGACTGACATTCAATTGAAATAATTTTTTTATCTTTGAGACGTGCAGGCAATGTTGAAAGATCAGTAAATGCAATAACTTTATCAAGATATTCAGGAACAATTGTATAACGCACGATCTTGTCAAAAAATTCTTTGAGGGATTTTTTCTTATCAATGATATCTCTCAATTCAGGTTCACTCTTTATTTCTACAAGAGTATCTTTATTCAAATCAAGAAGATAAGCGGAATAATAAATTCCCGAGAAAGAACTTAAAATGGAAATCTGAGTTGCCTGAGTATCAATCATATTTTCCATGAATTTTTCATATTCATTTTTCTTTATGTCTTTGTCGTGATAATAAATTCTTATAACAAAATACAAAATGAGAATTACAAATACATATATGATCAGGTAAATGCTGTTTTTTGCAAATCGGAATACAGAAGCATTGAGGGTTTTCGGAAGGACAATTGCAATAAGCTTCCAGTCCTGATAATTCAAACCTGCAACTGCACAAAGACCTTTTTGTCCTTTATCTGTAAAGCTGAATGTTTCTGTATTTTTCTCTTTAACATGGGTAAGAATATTAGAAATGAAAGTGTTATCTGCATAACGGTTAATATCAAGTCCTGAAGGAATAACATCACTCGACGACGCAATTACCTTCATTTCTCTATCACACAGAACATAATAAACCGATACATCAATTTCATCTGTACAGAGTTTCTTTTCAAGGGAAATTTCAGTATCTATGTCGCCGCAGATAACACCTGTAATTTTATTCGCATAATACAAAGGAGTATAAAAAGTTATGATTGTCTTTTCTGTATCTTTTACTCTGTAATTAATGCAGACTCCAGTTTTTCCTTTCATTCCTTCCGTGTAATACAGACTGCTGCTTGCATTAAAAGGTTTTCCGCCCGGGAGGGCATTGCCCATATGTGTTCCATCTGCACGGACATACATAAGAAAATCAAACGGAGAATTTTCCGTATACTGAGCAAACAGTTTATTCGGATCGTCTACTTCCGGAGAAGTCATTCTGGTTGTAAGAAATTGAGAAATAAGTTTGATGCTGCTTTGGCAATATCTGCTGAAAGATTCAATGACAGAAGCTTTTTCAACCAGTTCATTTTTAACTGTACACTTTACATTATCCATAAAAAAATTTGCTGCGGCACGGGTATAAATAATAATACCGCCAGCGAGGAGTAAAACAGTTAAGACAGTTGAAATGACTGTTTGCTTTGAAAGTTTCATGAATCTTATTTTACCATATTTATAAAGTAAAACGCTAGTATCTTTATGCATAGAAACGCCAATATATCATTGTGATATTTTGATGTTTTCTGATGAATCGTGCGTCAAAAAGTAGTATAATATTGCTAAATCTGTATGAGGGGGAAATACATGTTAAAAAAACAGGAATGGTTTGAAAGCGAAGAATTCTGGAAGAATTACGGACCTATAATGTTTGATGGAAGCCATTGGGCAGAAGCTCCGGGAATTGCAGAAGCCGTTTGCAAAATTGCAGGCCTTAAAGAAGGAAGTAAAATTCTTGATGCCGGTTGCGGACCTGGACGCGTTGCAGTTGAATTTGCACTCCTGGGACTTGATGTTACCGGAGTTGATTTAATCCAGTCTGAACTTGATGCGGCTAAAGAAACCGCTGACGCAGAAAATGTTTCTCTCAAACTTGTTAAGGCAGACTTAAGGGAATATACAACAGACGAAAAGTTTGACTGTGCCGTAAACCTTTACACCTCTTTCGGTTACTGCGACTCTATCGAAGACGATCTTAAAATCCTTAAACGAATCTGCGCAACTCTCAAGGAGGACGGATTTTTTATTCTTGAATGTACAAGCCGCGAAATTGCCGTTCAGTATTTTACAGAAGGTGAATGGTTTGAACGCGCCGGAAAAACTGTACTTACAGAATTCAGCGTTGACGGTGCATGGGAAGGCTTACGTTCAAAATGGATTTTAATAGATAACAATACAGGCAGAAGAATCGAACATGAATTTGTTCAGCGCTTGTACTCTGCCGTTGAATTAAAACGAATGATGCTGGCAAGCGGTTTTAAAACAGCAGAGATTTACGGAGACTTTGATTTTGCTCCATACAATCAGAATGCAAAAACAATGGTAATCATTGCCAGAAAATAATTAAAGGACTGCAGAATGAAAAAGACAAATGCAATGCGAATTCTTGATAATCTAAACATCAAATACGAAGCATCAGAATATGATGATGACGGAGAACACAAACTTGAACACGGTGCTGCCGCAATGACAGCAGCAAAACTCGGCGTTGCTCCCGAACAGGTTTTTAAAACAATTGTATTCAGATCAGAAGCAAAAGAAGTCCTAGTTTTCTGTCAGTCTGCAGTTTCAGAAATCAACCTCAAAAAAGCCCGCACTGCTGCCGGGGTCAAAGAAGTTACTCCGGTTAAAGAACAGGAATTACTTGCACTTACAGGATACATCCGCGGCGGCTGCTCGCCTCTGGGTATGAAAAAACAGTACAGAACCTTCATTGATGAAACTGCACTTCTCCAGGAGGTAATCTGCGTAAGTGCGGGCGTTCGCGGTACTCAATTAAAAATAAAGCCGGAAGATCTGATAAAGGCTGTGAATGCCACCGTCTGTGATTTAGTGCTGGAAAAGTGACAGCCACTGATAGGATGTGTAATCGTTGTAGAACTTAGAGGTTCCGCCGTTACTGTCACCAAGCTGCGGAATGCTGAAAATATTGTCGAGAACGAGAATTCCTGCACCAGATGAAACTACGCGTTCTGAAAGTGTTGCACTTGTTACTGTTGAAGGCTTATTCCATTCATACGGCCAGAGGTAAACGATTTTTTCGCGGATATATTTTACAAGTTCTTCTGTGTACTGTTCTTCAATTCCACCGACGTAAACTACATCAAGATTTAATGTATTAACAAGGAATGCAACGTTTTGTGCAAGTTCCCGGAATATCGGAGTTACAGAAGCATCCGCAAGATTTTCAACTGATATTGCTGAAGCAACAAACTGGTTTTTGCTTGAAGGTTCCCAGAGCATACTGCGGAATTCGCCGGCGGTTGAATTTGCTCCGTGATAAATTTTTCCGTTAAGAACAAAGCCGAATCCGACAGAAATATTTTTTGGTGAATTTTCAACCGGCTGCTGCGGACGATGCTGAACAAGAATATACATCATGCTTTTTTCTATATTCGGATTTTTCCAGAGCATTTTTTCTGTGTAACAGCAGCAGCGTGCATCGTTGTCAAAAAATACAGGCAGCTTTGTAAATTCACGGGCAAGCTTAATAAAGTCTACAGGTTCATAAATCATCAGAGGAATTGACTGAATTATTTTTCCCTGTTCGACATCAATCAACGCCGGAAGTCCGACTCCGATTCCAAGGAGAGAAAGCTTCAGCGACTGTGAATGTTTTTTTATTATATCAAAGGCCTTTTTAAAATATCCCATTAGGCCGAGCTTCTTATATTCATCAGGAGAAATATCTTCTGAATATTCAAAAATATTTTCGCCAGAAAGATTTACGACAGAACAGAAAAATTTTCGAGGATTTATTTCTATTCCACCAACGACTGCAAACTCATTATTAAGTTCAAGGAACACAGGTTTTCGTCCACCCTGCGGGCCGGATTCACCTGACTCTGCTTCGCGAATTATTCCAAGTGCGCACAGGTCTGCAGCAATTTTTGTAACTGTCGATTTATCCATACCCAATCTTGTTGCAATATCAACACGGCTGATTTTCTTTTCAAGCCAGATTAAGCGGAGAATGCGTAAAATATTAATTTCTGAAAGCGAGTTTAATACTCTCATGCTTTCTATTTTATTTTAGTTTATTGATTTTTTCAACTAAGCATGATTGCGGTGAGCATGTGGTCGACAGTTGATTTTGTGCGGCGAAAGGAACATAGATCTGACGCTTCAATTGTACAGCGGTTTACGCTGTAAATATTTTCTTGCAAAACTCCGGCTTTAATAAGAGTCTGTTCAATTGCGGCCTTCATATCGAGATTGAATTTTCCGTTCTGCTTTGGAAGGAAAATTTTATCGATATCAAAATTTGTCTCAAAACTTTCTTTAAGTTCTGCGCCGACTTCGTAGCATTTTTCGCAGGCACAAGGACCGATAGCAACAATAAGATCAGAAGGATTTGTATTAAATTCTTTTGTCATTGCCTCAACCGTGTTCTTCGAAATTAAAAGTGCAGTTCCTTTCCAGCCGCTGTGGCTTAAGCCGATTGCTTTTTTTACAGGATCAACAAAATAAACCGGAACACAGTCTGCTTCAAAAGAACAAAGCAGAAAGTTTTTTCTGTTTGTAATTATGCCGTCGTAGTCTTTAACTGCTGTTGGTTTTAAAATTCCTTCACCTTCATTTTCTTCTTTCATTACGCGGACAACTGATGTGTGAGTCTGAAAGGTCGTGCACATTTTTGAAGTTGAAATTTCAGGAATTGAACCTAATAGCGCGTAATTTTGTTGCCAGTTTCCGTTACCGTATTTCCAGGAAGATATTTTGTTTGTTGTATAAAAGGCTTTAACAAGACCTGTTTTTTCAAGTTCTTCGATTGAGTAATAATTAATGGCAAATGGTTTTAAGGTTGAAGCTGAATAATTCATTTTGAATATTATAATTCATACTAAAAGTTTTAGTCGATAACAAAGATTTTTATTTTTCGATATACTCAGCAAGTTTTCTCGCATTGTTATAGAAAATCATTTCCATCTCCTCCGGGAATAAACTCTTTAAGGTTTCTAAATTTTCCATAGTGCCGTTAATTGTTTCATTCTGTCCAAAAATCACTTCAGAGTAACCAACTTCACGAAGCTGACGTGCTTCTTTGTTTTCAATCTGATTCACGCCACAGACAAATTTCTGTTTTGACATAAGCTTCCTTTTATCTTCCGACAAAAGAGGAAATTTCAAGTTCATCACGCTGGAATATTCCGGTTCAAAATCTACCAGACCGGCAGAAAAAAGAATCAGCTCGTAAAGCGATTTTTTCATTGAAGCGGCCATTGTCTGTGTCATACCAGAAATACGGGAATTAATTTCGATTATGTACCATTTGTCGTCTGAGAACAAAAGATCGATCTGTGCAATTCCTGAAAAGTTAAGAAGATTTGCAAGACGGAGAATTTCTTTTTTTAATTCAGGTATGTGGAGTCTTTGATTAACTGCCGGGCCGAGTTTTACATTCTGTTTCGGGCTTGTTAAGCCAAACTGGTTTACGCTGTTGATAAGCGGATCTGTAACTGTATAGTTGCCGTCAGTTCCGTAGACTTCGACACCAAATGAAGGGCCCTGTAAAAATTCCTCGACAAGACGGTCGCCATTATTTCTTTTTGAAGTAAGAATATGGCGGGCTTCGTCGTATGTAGTAACTACATCCATTCCAAAGGAAGAAAGCCCGAGAGTATCTTTTATAACAAGCGGAAGCTTTAGTTTTTTTATCTGAGACAGAACATTTTCTTTGTAAATATTTTCTGCAATGACAAGCCTGCTTCGTTCTGCATAGAACATTTCGTGATGAACATAAACCGCTTTGGCACAGTTAAAATTATTTTCAGCAAGGAATTGATGAGTTCTGTATTTGTCAAAACATATTTCTGAAGTTTTTAAATCGTGACAGACAGTTTTTACATTATTATTTTTTAATATTTCTGCAATCATCGAATCTTTGATTGCCATCCAGTCAAAAGGCTGAGTCCAGTACGTAATTGCAATTGCAACATCAGGCTTTTGTTCAAGAATCAGAGCCGCAATTTTTTCCGCACTGGAATCTTTTTCTTCTACAAAAATGTATTTAACTGCATCAGACTGTATTTTATTTCCGTCATCATCATAGATAAACATTCCAGGCTTCTGCATTACAACTGTAAAATCAAAATGCGGATATTTATCTTTCAACTTTTTCCATTGATCTGCGCAGGAAGGAATCATTCGAAAATCCATTTTTCCCTGAGCATAATGATTTGAGTTTGTGGAATAAAATACAATCTTCATTTTTTATTTCTCAAAGTATGAATCGAAATCATCGTCAGTTTTAATTTTGTTTTTATTTTTTGGTTTCTGTCTGTATTCAGGATTTGCACTTTTTATATCTTCAAAGTTTTCAAAATTGTCTGCCTGACCTGCAGGCATAATAAGTGCAGCAATGATATAAACAAGAACACCAGAAAAACCTGCAAAAATTAAAACAAGAAAAATCAAACGAACAATTGTCGGATCAATATTAAAATATTCACCGATACCGCCGCATACTCCTGTTAAAATTCTGTTTCTGCTTGATTTATACATTCTTTTTGTCATAGTAACGCTCCTATTTTTCAAAACTGATTTTTACTTCGCCCATGCCGACTTTAATCTGACAATGGTTTTCTTTTTTATCATCAGCAAATGTTTTGCTGAATCCGGCAACAGAATCAGAACCAAACTTGATTCCGCCCATACCAACTTTTCCGCTGAACGAATAATCCTTTTCTTTTCCGTTCATTACAATCTTAACCGAAGCCATTGCACAGTCAACTTTTGTAAAGCCTTCAAGTTTTCCTGTTATTTCAACATTACCCATTGCAGCTTTAATATTTGCGGCTTTTGAATTCAGTCCGTCAATCATAAAGTTTCCGGCAGTAACATCTACCATTGCTTTTTCTGCTTTCAAGTTTAATGGTTTTGTTGTAATTTGTCCTGCGCTTAAAACAAGCTTAAGGTTTTCAACTTCTGCAGTTTCTGGAATTGTAATAAGAACTCTCGGACACCATTTGTTCTTCAAGGCATTTCCATACTTTCTTCTGTTTGCAGGAAACTTTTTATTTTCAACAATTAAAGTTCCGGCACTGTTAATTTCACATCTGAAATCTTCTTCAGATATTCCTCTTGTTTCAACTGAATAACCTTTTCCGGTTCTGATGACAAACTGTCCGGCACCAACTAGGATTCCAAGATTTTTTACCTGATCTTTTTCAAACTCGTAATAAAGTCTTTCGCTGTAATAATCTTCACCTTCAAATTCATCTGATACGTAATCAGAAGATTCTGAATTTTCTCCGGCTTCTTCATTACTGTTTTTTGATTTCTTTGCTTTTGCAGGAACGCAGGTAAATTTTTCGATGATTGTTTTTGCAAGATCTTCAGGCTCTCCAAGTTCCTGCATTACTTTGTCATCATCGTCTGCATCATCAAAATAATTTGAATAATAATCAAGAGCTTCATTTCTTTCGTCAGCGGGCAGCGCCTGAATGCAATACTCTAATTTTTTTAAATACTGTTTTTTAGTCATTTTTTTCTCTCCTATTTACACAATAAAATCGAATTAATTCTTTTGCTGTAATCACTCCAGCCGTTACGATACTGATCCAGAAGAAGAATTCCTTGAGGCGTTATTTTGTAATACCTTCGGTTCCTTCCGTCAAATTCCATATCGTATGTTTCAAGATATCCGTCTTTCTGCAGCCTTCGCAGTACCGGATACAAAGTACTTTCAGAAACATCAATTACTTGCCGTACATCCTGGGTAATTTTGTATCCGTAAGTTCCTTCTCTTGCCACAACTGCAAGAACTACAGCATCCAGCATAATTGTACCTGTATTGAAGTTCATCAATACCTCCATATATCTGCATGCATAATATTGTATCAACAACGATACTATATTACGTATAATATTATTTGTCAAGTAAGTAAATACGTTCAAAAAAAAAGCCCGATACTTATAAAAGTACCAGGCTCATTTTAAAATTTCATATTACCTGCAAGGTTTAACTAACCACCAGCAGGATTTTAACCTACAATTGCTTTTGCTCTTTCGAGTGCAGCTGTAATGTTGTCAAAAATATTTTCGCGGCCGAGCTTGTCAGCCATTCCAGTTTTTTCACAAAGCATAAATGGCTGTGTGTGAATTCCTGAAAGAACGATTGTAATACCTTTTCTATCACAGGCAGCTTTAAGTTGCTGGAGAGCCTGGATTCCGCCGGCATCAAGGTAAATTGTATTACGCATTCTCAATACGAGAACCTTGCAGTCAGCGCCTGCGCGTTCTGTTGCCATTTCAAACTTGCGGACTGTTCCGAAGAATAATGGTCCTTCAATTTCGAATACGAGAACGCCGTGAGGGATATCAAGGTTTTCAGCAGGCTGGTCTTTTTTAATTCCACCAGTCATAACATTGCGACCGCCCTGAACTTCTGAAAGGTCGATCATTTTCTTGATAAAGAAGAAGGCTGCAAGTCCAAGGCCAACAGCGATTGCAACTGTAAGGTCAATGAATACTGTAATAAGGAATGTTACGAAGAATACACAGATGTCCGATTTCTGACCTTTCATCAAAGCGCGGATTGCAGGGAATCCTGCCATGTTCCATGCAACATTGATAAGAATTGCAGAAAGTGCAGGCATTGGAATGTATCCAACCAAAGGTCCCATACAGATGAGAATCAGAAGAAGTGTAATTGCATGAATGATTCCGGCTACAGGAGTTTTTCCTCCGTTCTTTATATTAGTTGCAGTACGTGCAATTGCACCAGTTGCAGGAATTCCGCCAAATACTGGTGAAGCAATATTTGCAACGCCCTGTGCAATAAGTTCTGTATTTGAATCGTGCTTTGTACCGATCATACCGTCTGCGACAACAGCAGAAAGTAAAGATTCGATTGCGGCAAGAACTGCGATAGAAATTGCAGTCGGGAACAAATCAATGATTGTGCTAATATTGAAGTCCGGCATTGTTGGTTTCAATTCTGAGATTGAAGGAATTGTATAGCGCGAACCGATTGTGTCACATTTAAGCCCGCAGTATTTATCAAGAAGAACTGATGCAACTGTAGCAATTACGATTACAACGATACTTCCAGGAATTTTCTTGATGAACTTTGACCAAATAAAAATGAATGCGAGACAGATTGCAGCCATGCCGAATGCATACCAGTTAACGCTTGCTGCAGATTTTGCAAATACGATCATCTTTGGCAAGAAGTCGCCAGGCATTTTTGTAAGTTCCTCTCCCATTACCATCATTGGTGTCGAGAAATCAGGATGAAGTCCAAAGAAATCACCAATCTGTCCCGATGCGATTACAACAGCGATACCCGCAGTAAATCCAGTTACGATTGTGTATGGAATGAATTTTACAAGACCACCCATTTTGAAAACGCCGAGAAGAATCAAAATGATACCGGCCATTACAGTCGCAGTTGCAAGCCCGCCTAAACCAAACTTGGCAACAACACCAAAAACGATTACTGCAAATGCACCAGTAGGACCACCAATCTGAACACGGCTTCCACCGAATGCAGAAATACAAAAGCCTGCAATGATTGCTGTAAAAATACCGGCAGCAGGACCAACACCAGAAGCGATTGCAAATGCAATGGCAAGTGGCAATGCAACAATACCTACGATGACACCAGCAATAAGATCGCTGACAAATGTTTTACCATCATAGCCTTTCATTGTGTTTAATAATTCAGGTTTAAACATATTACCCTTCTTTCTTTACTACGGATTTTTCCGTAACAGAATTAATTAACTTTGTTTATAACTTTTCCATTTAAATAGGAACGAAGATTTTCAACTGCAATATCTAGAAGACGAACACGGGTTTCTTTTGCTGCCCATGCAACGTGCGGAGTAATCACACAGTTTGGCGCATTAAGAAGCGGACAGTCTTTTGACATAGGTTCTTCAGAAAGAACGTCACAAGCAAAGCCTGAAAGTGTTTTAATCTCAAGGGCTTCACGAACTGCCTGTTCATCAACAAGCGCGCCACGTGCTGTATTTACAAGCAGCGCTCCTTTTTTAATTTTCTTGAGCGAATCTGCGTTAATAAGTTTATTGTTGTCTTTTGTCAAAGGACAGTGCAGAGAAACAATGTCGCTTGAAGCAAGAAGCTCATCAAGCGAAACGCCTTTTACTTTTTCGTCATCGCGCGCTTTCGCGTTATATTCATCAATGCGGTTTGAAGAACGAGTGTTTACAATCACGTTCATTCCAAAGCTTGAAGCGATGCGGGCAACTCTCTGGCCGATTGAACCGAAGCCGATAAGACCGATTGTTTTTCCGTAAAGTTCGGTCAAAGGCGAAACCCAGTAACAAAAGTCAGGAGATTTAATCCAGTCGCCGCTCATTACTGATTTTGAATGAGCATTGATGGCGCTGTAAAATTGCATGATAAGAGCAAACACATGCTGGGCAACTGCCATTGTGCTGTAAGCAGGAATGTTTGTAACGACAATTCCAAGGTCACGGGCAGCTTCAATATCTACGACATTGTAACCGGTTGCGAACACGCCGATGTACTTTAAGTTTTTGCACTGAGAAAGAATATCGCGCGTAAGGTTTACTTTATTGAGAAATACATAATCCGCGTCAATAATTCGTTCAAGTGTGAGCTCAGCGGGTGTCTGTGGATAATATGTAACTTCACCAAATTCCTTTAATACGTCATAAGAAAGGTCACCTGGATTTAATGCGTGACCGTCAAGGATTACGATTTTCATGTGAGGGAGTATATTTCAAATTGAAAAAATAATAAAGTAACTTTTTTTTCCAAAAGACCATTTTTTTAATGCGAAATGAACAAATATATGATAAAATTGTTAACAATATTCTATTTACTAGAGGAAAAGTTATGGAAGAAAAAAAACGTAATTCCTTTACAGGGTCAATCGGCTTTGTACTGGCTGCAGCAGGAAGTGCTGTAGGTTTGGGAAACATCTGGCGATTCCCTAATCTCGCTGCAAAAAACGGCGGAGGCTTGTTCTTACTCGTTTACATCGTTTTAGCACTTACATTTGGTTTTGCGCTTCTTACAACAGAAGTAGCAATTGGTCGTAAAACACAGGAAAGCCCTCTTACAGCTTACAAGAAAATTAACAAGGGCTTTGGTTTTATCGGTATTTTTGCATATCTTGTACCATTCATCATTTATCCTTATTACTGTGTAATCGGTGGATGGGTAATCAAGTATATGAGTACATATCTTGCATTCCAGGGACAGGTTGCAGTTGCAGACGGATTCTTCACGGGATTTATTACAGATCAGTGGCAGCCAATTCTTTACACTATCATTTTTACATTGCTTTGTTTCGTAATCGTATACAAAGGTGTTGAACACGGTATTGAAAAATATTCAAAAGTTTTGATGCCTATTCTTGCAATTCTCGTTCTCTTTATTGCAGTTTATTCAATCTTCCTTAAATTTACTGATCCTTCAACTGGTGCTACACGTACTGGTGTTCAGGGACTTGGAATCTACTTCATCCCTAACTTTGAAGGAATTACATTCGGCAAGTTCCTTAAGATTTGTCTTGATGCAATGGGACAGCTTTTCTATTCATTGAGTATCGCTATGGGTATCATGGTTGCTTACGGTTCTTACATGAAGAAAGAAGTTAACCTCAGCAAGTCTATCAACCAGATTGAAATCTTTGACACGGCAATTGCTATTCTTGCAGGTATGATGATCATTCCTTCAGTATACGTATTTGCAGGTCCAGAAGAATTAAGCAATGCTGGTCCTGGTTTGATCTTCGTTACATTGCCAAGAGTATTTGATTCAATGGGCTCATTCGGTCAGTTCTTCGGATTAATGTTCTTCGTTATGGTTTTGTTTGCCGCTTTGACAAGTGCTGTTTCAATTCTTGAAGCAATTGTTTCAAGTATGATGGACAAACTCAAGTGGTCACGCAAAAAGGCAACTTTGATTATGGCTCTTATTACATTTGTAGTTTCTGTAATCGTTTGTCTCGGATACAACGTATTCTACTTCGAAAAATCATTCGCAGTAGTAAACAAAGGTCAGATCCTCGACTTCCTTGATTACGTAAGTAATAACCTTCTCATGCCAATCGTTGCTATCTGTACATGTATCCTCATCGGTTGGGTTGCTAAACCAAAGACTGTTATTGATGAAGTTACATTGAACGGTGAAAAGTTCGGAAGAAAATGGCTTTACATCATTATGATTAAGTACGTTGCTCCAGTTCTTTTGACACTCATCCTTCTTGGATCATTCGGAATCTTCGGTTAATAAAAACAGGCTGGTCATCAGCCTTAATTAACCAGTAATAATTCTAAAATAAAAAAAGCCCGGCTCACCTCACCAGTGAACCGGGCTTATATATTCCCTAATTAAGAATTACAATCTTTCAAAAGGAACTTCTCTCGCGTCCATTCCCATGTATGCAACAATCTTAGCCCCGTCATTAATCATATCAACAGGAATTACTGCTGCATCAACACGCTGTCCGTCAACTTCGATATATTCAATACCTTTGTTGATGTGCTGCGGATTCTTAACTTCAATGCTGAGTTTCATACCGCGCCAGCGACGCTGAACACTAAATCCGTCCCATGTTTTTGGAATACATGGATCGATAAGAAGTCCGTCATACTGTGGGCGGATTCCGAGGATGTACTGTGTTGTTGAGTAATAGTTCCATGTAGCAGCGCCCGAAAGCCAAGAAACGCGACAGTTACCGGCACGTGGGCTGTAAGTTGAATAAGTTGTCTGACCTACAACGTATGGTTCACTCTGACGGATTTCTGCCTTGTCGTTATAAGAAGCAGGAAGTGCTGCTTTACAATATTCAAATGCGCGGTCGCCGTTACCCATAAGAGCTTCAGCAATTACACCCCAACCCTGTGTATGGTTAAAGATACCTGCATTTTCTTTAATACCAGGATTGAATACAACTGAACTCATTACTTTTGAAGAAGCCATTACAAATGGTGGAGCACAGAGCATCAAGCCGTAAGGTGTTGCAAGTTTAGCCTTAACTGTTTCAAGACATTTTTTAGCCTGTTCTGGAGTTGCAGCGTTACTCAATACTGACCAAACCTGAGTATTGAAGTAAACCTGTCCTTCTTCCATTGTCTTAGTTCCGTAAACAAGACCTGTTTCAGTGATAGCCCAGATGAACCATTCGCCGTCCCAGCATTTTGCCTGGATTGCTTTATCAAGCTTGTCTCTTTCAATCAAAGCCCATTCGCTTTCAGCTTTGTTTCCGAGACGTGTAGAAATATCAGAATAAGTTGTAAGTCCAAGACGAAGCTGGAATGCTACGAACAAACTTTCACCTTTATATCCGAGTTTAAGACAGTCATTCCAGTCTGCAAGAAGTCCGCAAGGAAGTCCGTTTGCCCCCATTCTTTCGAGGTTGAAAAGAAGAGCCTGTTTCAAGTGTCCGTAAACTGTGTCTTCACCTTCATCGCCGTATGGTACAACTTTGTTAAGGAAGTCCCACTTACCTGTTTCTGCAATAAATGCAGGAACTGAGTTGAAGAACCAGAGACAGTCGTCAGAACGGAATTCTTCTGGTTTTGGAGCTTTTTCGTGTCCAGGATTGTGATCCTTTGTAATTACAGGAATCGCACCACCACATCTTACCTGACCAGAAAGCATGCGAACGAGACGTTCTTCAGCTTCTTCAGGAATAGCAGCTGCAACACCAAGAATATCCTGAACTGAGTCACGGTAACCGAGACCATCGCGTTCTCCGTTGTATACGAGAGAAGCAGCACGGCTCCATGCAAATGTAATCAAACAGTTATACAATCCCCAAACGTTGATTGTGTGGTTAATATCTTCATCAGGTGTGTTTGCAATGAATGAACCAAGGCGTGCATGCCATGTGTCCTTCAATTTCTGAAGTTCAGCATCAGCTCTGTCTGCATTACCAAATTCCTTAACAAGTGGTTCACCGTGTGCCCATGCATCTCCGATACCGAACATTACGATTACTTCTTTAGATTCCCCTGGCTTAAGACTGATTTCTGTTTCCATAGAACCACAGATGTTGTCACCGTATGCAAGTGAGTTTGTACACTTTCCGTTTTTAACAGCATCAGGATGTTCGTAATTTCCGTAAGTTCCGATGAAGGCTTCGCGGTTTGTATCAAAGCCAGTCAATGGTGAACCGCAGAGGGCCATCCATGAGTGCATTGCGCCATCACCGATTGGAGCTTCTGGATCCTGGTGATACAGGTTGTCGTGAATTGCAAAACGGAGCATGTTGTCCTTCTGTTCACCTTTTGAGATGAAAAGGGAATACTGAAGGTTTACCTGATCCTGTGTTGTTCCCCACTGGCTTGTAAGTTCACAGTATGTGAAGGCAGAAAGCTTGCGAGGCTTTGAACCTGTGTTAGTTACCTTAAGGCGCCAGTATTCGAAAGTCTGGTTAAGTGGAACGTAGTATAATGTTTCTGACTTAATGTCTGAATATTCAGAAGTAATCTGTGTATAAGCAGTACCGTGACGGCATTCTGATTTGTATTGATCGAGAGGTTTTCCAACAGGCTGCCATGAAGCTGACCAGAAATCTCCTGAATCGTTATCACGCAAATAGAAATAACGGCCTGGCTGATCCATTGGAACTGCATTAAAACGCAAACGCATAAAGCGTCCCTGTGCACCAGATTTATAGAATCCGTATCCACCGGCATTGTTTGTAATAACAGCACCATAAACTGTTGAACCAAGATAGTTGCTCCAGCTTGAAGGAGTGTCCGGACGAGTAATTACATACTCTTTTGCTTCGTCGTCGAAATAACCGTACTGCATTTAATCCTCATTTTTTATCAGCGGGAATTTTCACCGCCTATAGTTAGTTGATAATATAAATTAAGTTTACAGAGAAAAAAAAATTATTTCAATGGATTTAAACTATCACTTTGAAAAATTGACCGCACTTCCTTTTCACTCTATAATAATTCTATATGTATGAAATTGAATTAAAAGCCCATGTTTATAAAAGAGAAGAAACGGTTTCTCTGCTTAACTCTTTTGCAGAATACCTGGGCACTACCATCAAAGATGACACTTACTATCACTTTCAGCTCCAGGATTCAGAAAGCCGCCTGACCTGCAGAATCCGTCACGAACTTTATACATTCCCTGACAGCACGACAAAAACACAGGACGTTCTGACCTACAAGGCAAAAGAACGCCGTACCGACAAAGGCGGCAGCACTTACGAAGTAAATGAAGAAAACGAAACAACGCTTTCTGATCCTGAAGCACTGCGAAAACTGCTTTTTGCTACAGGCTACAAAGAAGCTTACACAAAACATAAAGATGTAATGCAGTGGGTTTATAACACGGAACTTGGACAAGCCCACATCGAGCTTTGTACAGTTCCTCCATTGGGCGATTTTCTCGAAATTGAAATGATAACCGAAAACTGTAATAATGAAGAAACAATCAGAGACAAACTGAAAAGCCTGATCGTAAAGTCCGGTGTTTCACTTAATGATATAGAAGAAAAATACTACAGCGAGCTTTTAAAACTCGCTAAAGGAGAATAAAAATGTTCAGTATTAGAGAATGTAAAAATCTTGCAAAGAAACAGTTAAAAGGAAATTCCGCTGTTCTCATCGCAGCAAGCCTCATCACTTTTTTTGTTACGCTTATTCTTGATACAACTCAGCAGGTATTCAGCGTAAACGGAAGTCCACTTGCACTGTTTGTGTTCGTAATCAATTTCTGTATTACTGCAGTTTTGACTCTGGCATTTTATTATGCCTGCGTAAAGCTTGCAAAAACCGGCTCTGTTTCGTTCTCGGATTTTACAAGCGGCTTAACACATATTAAAGCAGGCATTACAAATTCCATATGGCACAACTTATGGATTTTTATTTGGTCTCTTCTTTTTATTATTCCGCTTTCAGTTGTTTCAGGAACTCTTATAATGACAGTCCTTGCTTCGAAGTTTGATCTTAATGCACTCGATCCTGAAAATCTTCCTATTATGGAAATTAAGAATGAACTCATCAAAGGACTTTCAAACTATATCGGAATTACAATATTCCTTGTAATCGGCATTATTGCTTTTGTTATTGTAATTACAATCAAGAGCATTCAGTATTCTCAGATGACAGCAATCATGGCAGAAGCTGCACTTGAAAACAAAAAAATGTCTGCATCAAAAGCAATGGCCTTAAGCATTGAACTTACAAAAGGCCACAAGATGAAAATCTTTACATTTTTCTTAAGTTTCATCGGCTGGTTTATTCTTGCATCAATTCCGCTTGTAATAATCGCCGAAACTGCTTCTGAAAGCATTAATCCGGTTCTGCACGCACTTCTCAACAGCGCTTACATAGGAATCGTCGTAACTTTCCTTGTTCCTTACATGGCAACTTCTTTCATCAACGTTTACGGATATCTTAAGCAGTATGCCATCAACACAAAGCACCTGAGCCTTTCAGACTTTCAGTAATCAGGAGAATTAAAATAATATGGAATCTAAAGAGCCAAACAGCAATATCAATAACAACAGCAGAAAAGACAACGATAAAAGCCGTAAAAATGGAAAAGGGTTTGTCGTTTTACTTGTAATCATTATCGCAACACTTGGTCTTGCTTCTGCTGCATTCCTTGAACCAAAAAATCCTGACTCGCAGAAAAGTGCAGCACAGGATTCGAATTACCTTGATGAACTTTTTACCGCTTCTTCTCAGGACACAACATTTCCGGAAGAAGATTACATTGCACGCATTTACATCAGCGGCGTAATCGAAGAAGCAAACAGATCTTACAACCATCGCTGGCTTATTGACCTTGTAGAAAAACTTGAAAAAGACGAACACAACAAGGGAATCATTCTTTACCTTGATTCTCCCGGCGGTTCAGTTTACGAATCAGACGAAGCATATCTTGCTTTCTCTCACTATCAGACAACAAGAAAACCAATTTGGGCTTACATGTCACACATGGCCTGTAGCGGCGCATACTACATTGCGTGCGGTACCCAGTTTATCTGTGCCAACAGAAATACTCTGACAGGATCTATCGGCGTAATCTCAGGGCAGTCAATTGACATCACCGGTCTTATGAACCAGCTTGGCGTTAAATCAAAAACCTTCACTGCAGGCAGAAATAAAAACATGCTTAACTTTAATAATCCAGTTACAGAAGAACAGGATCAGATCATGCAGTCAATTGCAGACGAATACTACGATCAGTTTACTACAATCGTTGCAATCAACCGCCACATTGATAAAGAACGCGTAAAGGAACTTGCAGACGGAAGAATCTATACTGCAAAGCAGGCTCTTAATTCAAAGCTTATTGATAAAATCTGTTCTTATGATGAATGTGTAACCGCAATGAAAGCAAAATATCAGTTTACAGATATTCAGGTTGCAGACTTTGCATATAAAGGAGTCGGCTCATTAATGGATTATCTTATGTTCTTTGAAACAAACGCCAATCCGGCAAAATCAATTGAAGAAAAAGTAATCGATATGATTTCTCCTTCAATGAAATACCCGGCTTATATTTATCAGTAAAGCAAACAGCTTAGATAAAACCAAACAACTTAGATAAAACCAAACCTCTTTTATATAAACAAATCTTTATAAAAGTAAAAGCCTGTACTTTGAAGCACAGGCTTTTTTATTAACACAAGCTGTCAGCTTAAAATTTTATAATTATTCAGCAGGTTTCATATTAAACCACTGATTTACCATTGCTCCGATTTTTTCCATGCTCAAAGGCTTAGTCAAAAAGTAATTGCATTCAAGTGCATTTACTCTTTCTGCTATATCAGGCTCTTTTAATGCAGTGACAACAACAACATAAGGATTAGCAAACATTGGATCTGTTTTCAATTTCTTGCACAAAGAAAAACCATCAACACCAGGCAAATCAAGATCGAGAATTACAAAACCTGGTTTTTTCTGAGCCATTACTGTTCCCGCTTCAAAACCATCATAAGCCTGGTAAATCTTAATTCCAGAAAAGTTTTTCTCAATATACAATTTGATGACTGTATTCAAGCCCTTATCATCATCTACAATAATCAGTGACTTTGACTGAACAACCTTTCTGTCATCAAGAGCGTTCTGGAGAACCTCAGGAATTTCACTTCCCCTCTTCTCCATAAAATCAGCAAGATCTTCAGGCGTTACGCGGAACTGTCCGCCAGGAGTAGTATACGCTTTTAAATGTCCTGCCTTAATCCAGTTGATTGCGGTCTGATTTACGACACCGCAAATGTTTGCAACTTCAAGGGCAGAAAAAACTTTAGATTTTTTACTTTTCGAAGCCATAATCATCCCTTACTTTTTGTATTAATTTTATTGAAAATCCGTTTTTTATTAAATATGAATTTATCTTATCTTCATCTTTTTTTATTTTAACACACTTTTTGTAAGCGCGCACACAAATTTCTTCTTCTGAGTTTTCCTCAAAAAATTCGTCCAAAGCCTCCTTTATATACGCCTTATCGATTCCGCGGGAAGCAAGCTCCATCGCCAGTTTTGTTCTTCCTTCCGCATGGGTGATTGCCCTGTTACGAAGCCACACGCCTGCAAATCGTCTGTCGTCTAAATATTTTTTGCCTTCAAGATAATCAAGCGCTTTATTAATATGGAATTTTGAAAAGCCCTTTGCGGTAAGCTTTGCCGTCAAACCCATGCGATACTGTTCACTGCGGTTAAGGTAATCTAATGCCTTCTGTTCCACAGCAAAACAAAGTCCTGCATCTACCAGTTCCTCTTCTTTATCTTCCAGGAACTCTGCGCTATCAACAATTTCTTCAGGCTGAATGAGAGATAAATATAATGTGCGTATAAAAAAAGAAGGTCCCGACACCGTTGTAATTTCCATACAATCGGGCGAGACCGTCCTTGCTGTTTTGATAACCAAATTCTAGCGTTTAGAGAACTGGAATCTTCTACGAGCACCTTTCTGACCGTATTTTTTACGTTCAACCATACGTGAGTCACGTGTGAGGTATCCGTTAGCTTTGAGTGATGTACGAGCATCCTGATCTACCTGCAAGAGTGCACGTGAAATTCCGTGCAAACAAGCTGCAGCCTGTCCGTTAAGACCGCCACCAGTTACGTTGATAAGGATGTCAAATTTATTAGCACTTGAAGTTACGAGCAATGGCTGGTTAACGATGTTAACCTGTTCTGCTGTAGCAAAGTAATCTTTAATGTCTTTACCGTTTACAGTAATTTTTCCTGAACCTTCGCGCAAGAATACACGAGCTGTTGCAGTCTTTCTTCTACCTGTTCCAATAGCAATATTCTTTACCATGATTTACTCCTAATTAAACTTCCAAAGCTTCTGGATTCTGTGCTGCATGTGGATGTTCAGCACCTGCATAAATTTTGCAGTTACCCATGATTTTGCGTCCAAGACGTCCGTGTGGGAGCATTCCTGCGATAGCAATTTTCAATGGATCGCCAGGATGACGTTCATTAAGTTTTTCATAAGTGAAAGTCTTGAGACCACCTACGAAACCTGTGTAGTTATGATAAAGCTTATCTTTTGCTTTGTTACCAGTTACAGCAACTTTGTCAGCATTGATAATTACTACGAAATCACCCATTTCCTGGTTTACAGCATAAGATGGTTTGTTCTTTCCGCGCAATACAGAAGCAGCTTTTGCAGCTACACGTCCGAGGGATTTTCCTTCAGCGTCGATAATATACCATTTACGTGGCTGTGCGCTTTCGTTTACAAAAATAGTTTTCATTGTATATACCTTAACAAATAATGTTTTTACCGGATTAGTAAGATTGCATCTTCTTAATAATCCGCCTTTAGTGATTGAGCGATCACTAAGTAAATATACGGGGACTTAAAATATAAACTTTTAAGCCTGTTTGGTCAAGCAAACAGGCTTAAATTCTTGATTATTTTTCCTGGTTTTTAGCAGCTTCCTGCTCTTCTTTTTTAGCTTCTTTTTTGTCTTTAATATCAGCTGCACCAATCAAAATTGAAATCAAACCTGCAAAAGCAGCAAGTACAGGTGCAAAACCTTTCAAAAATGCGATTACATCAGCACCCCAGTTGAGCGGGCAACCTGGCAATACAGCAAATACAGTAAAAGCGATAAAGATCAAACCTAAAATAATAGCAGCCATTAAAAACTCCTGAAAATCCGCCTTTTCTGCGGATTAAATTAATATCTTGTAGTCTTTTAAATATACCTACATTTATAACTTCCGTCAATGTTAATTACATTAAACGGATTAAAACCATGTAAAGAATTGTTCCGCCAAAAATGCTCAGCATGCTGTTGCTCTTCCAGAGGTGAAGGAATACAGTCACTGAAAGCGCAATTAATTCCGATAAGCCGAAAGGCGCTGCAGAAAAGTTTACGTCTTTGAAACAGTAAATAAGCAGAACTGCCATTACCATCGGAGGAATGTATTTTTCGATAAACCTGATTATTGCCGGAGGTTCCCTTTTTGAAAAAAGCAGGAACGGGAATGCTCTTGAAAGGAAAATTACTAGCGCACTGATCAATGTGGCAATAAAAGCCTGTTCAAGTGTAAGCGGAGAAACTTTTGCAACAGTTTCAAGTACTTCATTTGCTGTTTCCATATGTTCCTCCTTTTCTTGTTTTAGTAATCAGTAAAGCAGCAATTCCTACTGCAAGAGATAATATGAGAATATTTTCTGAGGAAATAATTCCAAACCTCTCAAGAACAACACAAACCAGTGCTGCAAAAATTCCTATTACAGGAGGAACGATATCTTTTGACGCACGGATCTGTTCAATAAGCAAAACTGCAAACAAAGCGGTCAACGCAAAATCGACGCCTGCAAAATCAAACGGAATCACAGAACCGGCAATTGCTCCAATTACGCTTCCGAGAACCCAGTAACTCTGGTCAAGCAGAGCAATTGTTCCGTAAAATCGGCCTGCATCCTGTCCTTCAGGAAGAGCAGTCGTTGTCATAAGTGCGTAAGTTTCATCAGTAAGTGCAAAGACAAGATAAGGCTTCCACTTGCCGGTATTTTTAAATTTGTCGATAAGGGAAAGTCCGTAAACGATGTGGCGGATATTCAATAAAAGTTCTGCAACCGCAATCGCTCCAAAAGGAGCTCCACTTGCAAACAGACCTACAGCAACATACTGCCCCGCACCTGCATACATTGTAAGGCTCATGATTGGAGAAAGCCAACATGGATAACCGTTCTTTACAAGCATCAGCCCAAAAGGAATTCCGATTGCGATATAACCGAAAAATACAGGTAAAGTTATTTTTAAAATACTTAAAAAAGAAGAATTATTTTTTTCAGTTTTTGACATAGGAATTATCTTACTACTTTTTTTTATTCTGATATACAGTCAAGGGCATTTTTATTGCCCGAAAGATACTCTTCGATTGCAGACTGACTCATCGGCTTACCGCGAAGAAATCCCTGAACAGTCTTACAGTTTAATTCCTGGAGAATCTTAAGCTGGTCAACTTTTTCAACACCTTCTGCAATTGTATCAAGGCCCATTTTTGTTACCATTGAAATAATTGAATTGGTAATGTTTTCAGAAACGCCGTCACTTTCAGTAATAGACTGAATGAATGACTTGTCAATTTTAAGTGTTGTTAACGGAAGAATCTGAAGGTAGCGCAATGAAGAATATCCGGTACCAAAGTCATCAAGGGAAATTCTAAAGCCTCTGCGTTTTACTTCATCGAGAACTGCAACGGCTTTTTCAGTATCATCAATGAGAACGCCTTCAGTTACTTCAATTTCTACATGAGTTGGATCAACGCCTGACTGAGCTGCAACTTCATCAAGTGTAAAGAGGAATGATTCATCCATAAGCTGTACAGGAGAAGCGTTTACAGACATTACGCCGTGATAATCAAATTTTTCTTCCCATTCCTTCTGACAGGTAAAAGCTTTTTTCAAAACCCACGCGCCGAGAATATTAATAAAGCCGCTTTCTTCTGCAACAGGAATAAATTCTTCAGGACTGATTCTTCCAACTTCCGGCTGGTTCCAGCGAAGAAGTGCTTCAAAACCGCGAAGCTCTGAAGATGCAATATCAAACTGAGGCTGGAAGAACAATTCAAACTCGCCTCTTTCGAAAGCGCCCGGCATTTTTGTTTTATACATCATGCGGCGAAGAAATTCCTTCTGAAGTTCTGGCGTAAACATAAAGATGCGGTTTTTACCGGTCTTCTTTGCATCGTGCATTGCAAGATCTGCAAATTTTACGAGATCTTCACTTTCTGTTGTATTGTCAGGGTAAACCGAAATTCCCCCTGAAGCATTTACGTTTTCTGCATTCAGCGCTTCAAGGATTGCATCACTGATTGTGTAAAGACTGTCTGATGTCGTAAGATTTTCTGCAACAACAATAAATTCATCACCGCCGAAACGGTAAACATTGATATTACCATTTTCGAACGATTTGAAAATTCTTGCGGCCTTAATCAGGAGTCTGTCGCCGGCCTGCTGACCTTTGGAATCGTTAAGCTGTTTAAGGTTATCAAGGTCAAAAGAAATAAGTCCAAACTTTGTCGAAGTTTCGTCGGCGTGCTTAATAACGTCCTGGAATCTTTTATAGAACTGATAGCGGTTAGGAAGTGTTGTTAAAGTATCAGTTACAAGTGAAAGTTGAAGCTGCTCTGTGTAGCGGACTTTGGCTGTGATATCAGTGAAGGTTGCAACGAGAAGTTCGGGATCTGCAGTCTGAATTTCAAAGGAGAACCAGACTTTTCTGCTTTCAGAATAATAAGTCTCGGCGAAAAGTTCCTTTGAAGTAATCGCCTGCACGGCCATTTCAAACCAGTGCTTTCCGTTTTCGATTTTTGATTCAGCCTGAACAAAATATTCGCCTGCGTGAACATCAGCAATACTTTTTATTAATTCCGGATTTGTGTAAAGAACCTGAAAGTCTTTGATGGCTTTGCCGTCATAGACAGGTTTTAACGCAATCAGAGGAATTTTGACACAGTCAATGATTTCTTTGAAATTTACTTCGCTTAACACGTTTATATATTACACAAAATAGCAAAGTTTGTCAAAATCTGCAAAATATTCTTGCAAAATGCACAAATTTGCATAAATTTTCCCCGTAACATTCACTATAATCCAAAGTTTTATATACCGATATTCTTTATAGAAGGAAATTACGATGAAAACAGTTAATTTTAATAAAATAACATTTTTTTCAGCACTTGCAATGCTTGTAAGCATTTTTTCCGTTTCTGCACAGAAAATCGAAACAACGGATGAAGGCCCGAAAAAGTTTGAATTCAAATACAAAGAAGGCGACTCTTACCGTATTCTTTCTACCGTAGAAGAAGACGTTTACATTAACGGCTACAAACATCACACCGCAGAAGTCCTCAACCGCATCACAGTCAAGGTTCACGACGTTGATGAAAAAAACATGACGGCAGTCAACGAAGGAACATTCATGACTTCAGAAAACTCTGTCCTTACTTCAACTATTGGAAAAAAGACCTTCTCTTACGGTGATGAATATAAAAGCACGTTCACAAAAGACCGTTTCGGCGTTTATACAATTGATGACAATTATTTTATGCCGACAGTACGCGACGTCCCTGTTTTTCCGGACAGAGAATTAGCTCCAGGTGATGAATGGACTTATGAAGGTCATGAAGCTCACGACCTTCGCCGTTCTTTTAACCTGCAGAAGCCTTACAAAGTTCCCTTTAATGCAAAATACAAATACTTTGGCGTTTACAAAGAAAAAGAAGATGGTCCTAACAAAGGAAAAAAGTTTGACCTTTTTCAGGTTTATTACGAAATGAGTTTTACTCTCGATACAAGCAAACTTGCAATAGATGTAATTGAAACTCCATACAAGACAACCGGCTTCTCAAGCCAGCTGATTTTCTGGGACAACGAAAAAGGTACGATTGATCATTACATGGAATCATTCAAAATCGAAATCACGACAACTGCCGGCAACGTTTTAACCTTTATAGGGAATGCACACGCAGAAGTAACAGAATTCCAGAGAACTGCAACTGTTGAAAATATTGAAGACGTTTCGCAGAAAATTGCCGACCTTGGTATTGAAGACGTAACTGTAAAAAAGACTGACAAAGGTTTAACTCTCTCAATCGAAAACATTCAGTTTAAACCTGACTCAGATATTCTTCTTCTCTCTGAAAAAAAGAAACTTGATAAGCTTAAAGAAATCCTCGAGACTTATCCGGACAATGATATTCTTGTAACAGGCCACACTGCTCTTCGCGGCGATGCTGTAAGCCGTCAGCAGTTAAGCGATAAGCGCGCAGAAGCCGTAGCAGATTATCTTGTCAAAATCGGAGTCCGTGATAATTACCACATCTTTACTCAAGGCAAAGGAGCAGAAGAACCGATTGCAGACAACAAAACAGAAGCCGGCAGAAAGAAAAATCGCCGCGTAGAAATTACAATCATGGACTAAGATTTTTTCTGATCGTCTTTCAGGACTACCTTGCAGGTAATCGGAAGATGGTCAGAATAACCTTTGTGATTGAAAAGCTCATAACGGTTTGGAGTTCCGTCCTGGTTTGTAATTTCAGGGATTTGAACGACCTGAAATTCTTTTAGCGAAATCTGCGGTTCAGGCAAGTCGATGGCGGGCGAAAAAAAGTGATCGATCTTTTCCCATTTTCCACGAAAGTAATACGAGCCGTAATTGTCATCATCTTTCCACGGAGAACTCATTTTTAATCTGGCACATTCTGTGTCAGTTAAATAGGCAAACTGGAGTTCTCCATCTTCACTGTAATTAAAATCAGAAATGTCTTTATTAAAATCTCCGCATGCAAAGCTGACACTTTCTTTACACGAACTTAATTCCCGGGCAAGAACATTTTCCTGCCATAACCGCCACTTTTCAGTTTTTTCTTCGCCACCAGATTTTGATTTCCAGTGATTAACGTACATCGTAACAGGACCAGAAGCGGTCTCTAAAGTTACTTCCATTACAGAACGCATTGAAGGCGATTTTTCTGATTCTGTCCTGATATCAAGCGCGTGTATTTTAACTTCATCTATTTTAAGTTTAGAAATTATTCCACAGCCGATACTGTTATCTTTCTCATTTGCAAAAGCCGCATAATCATAACGTTTGTCATTAAACCAGACATTGCCACTTAATCTGTTTGAAATGTCGTAAAGAATCTTTTCATTTTCAAGTTCTTCCATTACAAAAATATCTGAATCTATTTCGCTGATTATTTTGCACAGACGCTTCAGCCGTTCTTCGTAAAATTCTTCATTCCAGTTTTCTTTTGATTTTCGAAATTCGGAATATTCTTTTCCATCAATATTACCGTCAAAGAATGTCTGAACATTCCAGTTTGTAACACTAATTTCGTTGTCAGCCTTTTTTGTTTTTAAATTTGCACAGGAAAGAATTAAGATTGTTGAAAAGACAGTCAGCCAGCAAAGGCTTCTGAAAAAGAAATATTTTTTCACTTTCTGATATCCTCCACTTACAGATACCAGAAAGTTTGAAAAAATGTATGCAAAAAAAATATTAATTTTTAATTAAATCGCTTTGCCAAAAAAATTATTTTTTAACTGCTTTAATAGAATTATCGTCATTCAAAAGAACAACTGTCGGCTGCCAGTCATCGGCTTTTGATTCGTCAATTGTTGTGTAAGTAACGATGATAACCTTGTCACCGTTGCAGGCTTTTCTTGCAGCTGCACCGTTTAAGCAGATTTCGCCTTTTTTTCCGGGAATGATGTAGGTCGAAAAGCGTTCACCGTTATTTACGTTCAAGATGTCAACTTTTTCGTAGTTATGCATTCCTGCAGCTTTGCACAATTCTGTATCGATACTGATTGAACCTTCGTAATTCAAGTTTGCATCTGTAACAGTTGCTCTATGTAATTTTGCTTTCAATACTGTAATATCCATTTTAGTTCCTCACAAATAATTATTCTGTTTTATTAAGTTCAAGGGCTTTCTTGATTCCCAGAAGTACAAGCTCCGGGAAAATTTCGTCGAACAGTTTTGTTTCTTCAAAAATTCTTGAAAAGCCACCTGTTCCCAGAACCAAAGGTTTCTTTCCTTCAAAAATTGACTGCTGGTACTGATGACACAATTCCTTAAGACCGCCAACGTGGCTGTAGAAAATACCAGACTGGATTGCTTCAATTGTGTTATTACCTAGACTGTGTTCCGGTTTTGCAATTTCTACCACCGGAAGTTTTGCAGTTCCGTTGGCAAGAGCTTCAACACTGATTTTTAATCCCGGAATAATTGCACCGCCAAGATACTCTTTATCTTTTGTTACAACATCAATAGTTGTTGCAGTTCCCATATCGATTACAATAATATCAGTTTCCGGATGAATTGAAACTGCACCGATTGCAGCCGCAATTCTGTCGGCACCGATTTCTTTCGGGTTAGCATAACGAAGTTTAAGACCGGTCTTGATTCCTGCCTGAATGAACAGAGGCTTTTTGTTAAAGTACTTTGTAATTGCACTCGAAAGAGAATAGTTAATCGAAGGAACTACAGAACACACACCAATGCGTTCAATCTTCTGCCAGTGAAATCCGTTTTCGCGTATTACACTTCTGAAAAAAAGTCCAAGTTCATCAGACGAAGTTCCCATGTGAGTTGTACGGCGAAACTGAAGAACTATTTTATCTTCATCAAAAAGACCGCCTGTTATCTGAGTGTTTCCCACATCTACTGTTAAAATCATACAAGCTCCAGCAATTTGTTTCCGAGTTCACTTAAAGTGTCAACTCTGGCAACAGCTTCCATTATATTTGAATAAATTACGCACGGATGTTTTTCGTTTGTAATCTCACTTAAATCATTTGATACAACAAAATCAGGAACAAACGATTTATCTTCGTTTGAAGAAAAAATTTTGTTCACGGCAGTTTTTCTTTCATCTTCATCTGCATTTGAAGTTAACTTAAACGCAATGACAGAAGTTTTTGTTCCCGACCATTTTTTTATGCTGTCGACAAGCTTCGGATTTTTTTTCATCTTAATTGTAAGCTCGGTTCCTGCCGGCACTTTTGAAAAACTTCCGACCGGATATTCTTTTCCGTCGACTACAATGCAGTAAGGGGAATAATCACTTACCGCTGCTGCGTGAACAACCGCATCATATTTTTTTGACTCGCATTCCTTCTGTAAAATATTCGCCAACTGTGAAAAAGTTTTATAAGTAATAAAATTCGCCTTTACAGGTTTAACACCTTTTTCAGAAACAATTTCGGTTACTTCATTTCCTTTTTCACAAAATAAGTCAGACAAAAATGCTGACGTTCTGCCTGTACTAAAATTACAAACTGCGCGAACATTATCAATCGGTTCTTCTGATCCGCCACCGGTTACAAGTATTTTCATTTTACTTCCCGTTAAATTTACTGAATCAATTTCTTGATTAAATTCCCTGAATAAAAAAATCAAAAAACTTAAAGATGCTTTTTGATAAACTCAAAAGCTTCAGCCGGTTCAAGAAGACGACCTACACCTGTAGTTCCGCATGCAAGTCCACCTTCACCGCAAGGTAAAATTTCTGCACCCCACTGTTCAAGTTTTTTCAAACTTTCCTGAACTGACGGATGACGGAACATTTCTGTGTTCATCGCAGGAGAAATCAAAAGCGGTTTCTTAAAATTATTTGCAAGGCAGACTGCTCCGAATAAATCATCAGCAAGACCTGATGCAAGACGATTGATTGTGTTCGCACTGCATGGATAAGAAATAATCAAGTCTGCCCAGTTCTGCGCAAGATGAATGTGAGGAATCGGATCGTCATTACCAAACATTGATGTTTCAACTTTGTTATGACTTAAGCCTTCAAAACTTGCAGCGCCTACAAACTTCAATGCATCTTCACTTGCAACAACGCGAACATTGTAATCATTTTTTGTCAAAAGGCTTACAAGTGCACAAGCTTTATAGCAGCTGATTGAACCTGTTACATGAAGCAAAATATTTTTTGACATATTCTTCTCCTTCAATAAATTTTACCTGCAGGAATTTTTAAATTCCCTCAATCTGATTAAAATTATCTTTCAATGTTGTCGATCAATCTTACTTCTTCAAGGAATACAGCAGCATACAAGCGAGTTCCCTTAATTGTAACGTAATCAACTTTAAATCCTGCACTTTCAAGCTTAGAAGTAATTTCTTCTTCACTTCCACCTGATACAAGAATCTCATGAAACTTCGGTGCCATTGCAAGGCCGGCTGCAGAAAGTTTTCTGTTGCGACTTGAAATTGCAAGACCGTTTTCTTCGCGAACGATCGGACAAGGAACAAGCTTAACATCCATAAAGAAAGCCTGAACCATTCCTTCAAGAAGCTTAAACTGCTGGTAATCTTTTTCGCCAAAGTATGCATTGTCAGGACGAACTATGTTGAAAAGTTTCATTACAACTGTAAGAACTCCGTCAAAATGTCCGGGACGTTTTGCACCGCACAATTCTTTTGAAAAATCTTTTTCAGTAAGCATATATTTGTAATCGTCCGGATACATTACAGGATATGTTGGTGCAAAAAGATAATCAACTCCGGCATTTTCGAGAAGTGCACAGTCGTCTGCAAAATTTGCAGGATAAGTTTCAAGATCTTTTTTGTCGTTAAACTGTGTCGGATTCAAATAAACGCTTACAACACTTACATCGTTTTCTTTAATTGCTCTCTGAATCAAAGAAAGATGGCCGTTGTGCAAACCGCCCATTGTCGGAACAAATCCCACTGATTTATTTTCAAGCGATTTTCTAATCTGTTTAAATTCCTCAACTGTTTTGATTACTTTCATTTTATTTCTCCATTTATTTCAAAAGGAATTTTCGATTAACCGTATTAATTGTGTTTACCTTATTTAATTTTTCGTTATTTAATTTCGTCCCCTGCAGGGAATGCAGCCGACGCAACATCCGCAGCATATGCATTGAATGCGCCCTTAATAAGTTCGCGACCATTAAGATACTGACGAACAAAACGCATTTTAAAACCAGACATTCCAAGCATATCCTGCAATACTAAAACCTGACCGTCACAATCAACACCGGCACCGATTCCAATCGTAGGAATTGAAACGCTTTCTGTAATTCTCTTTGCAAGCTCAGCCGGAATGCATTCAAGCAAAAGTCCGTAACAGCCGATGCTTTCTGCAATCTTTGCTTCTTCAATAATTTTTGAAGCTGCTTCTTCAGTTTTTCCCTGCATTTTGTGACCACCGAATGCATTGTAAAACTGCGGAGTTAAGCCAAGATGTGCCATTACAGGAATGCCGCTTAATACTAAATGTTTAAGAATATCTTCCTGACCGAATACACCTTCGATCTTTACTGAGTTTGCTCCGGCAACTAATAAGCGGCCTGCACAGTCTGTTGCGTATTCAAGACCTTTGCGTGTTGTTAAAAACGGCATGTCAGCAAGAATGTATTTATCGGGAGCTCCGTTTCTTACGCTGCGGGTATGTTCAACCAGCCAGTCCATCTGTGCCGGAACAGTTGATTTTTCTCCGTGCATAACCATTGAGCAGCTGTCTCCGATTAAGATACAGTCAATGTCTGATTCGTTTACGATTCCTGCAAATGTAGAATCGTAACATGTGATCATGGAAATTTTTTTGTTTTCTTTTTTTGCTTTTAAGAAATCCAGCGTTGTCATAGTACCTGTCCTCCTTGGATCATGTCTTTTCTCTGCTGTAATTAGTAGATAAGTTTTGTTGTGTTTATTTTTAATCAGGAATCACAGTCGCAACGGATCTATGTTCCTGATTAATTTTTTTTAGTTTTCACAAAATTGCAATTTTGCAAAATTAAACGTTAAACTTGAAGAAGAGAACGTCACCGTCCTGAACGATGTATTCTTTTCCTTCAACGCGATATTTACCTGCAGCTTTAATACCAGCTTCATCACCGTACTTACGGAGATCGTCGATAGTATAAGCTTCGGCTTTGATAAATCCTTTTTCAAAGTCTGTGTGAATTACACCTGCAGCCTGTGGAGCTTTATCTCCGGCTTTGATTGTCCATGCACGGCATTCATCCTGTCCGCCAGTAAAGAATGTTGCAAGTCCCATCAATTTATATGTCTTTCTTGCAAGAACGCTCAAACCTGATTCTGTTAATCCAACTGAATCCATAAATTCTTTACGTTCTTCCTCTTCCTTAAGGTCAGCAAGGTCAGATTCAAACTTACCGCAGATTACAACAACATCAGCGTTTTCTTCTGCTGCAATTTTTTTAACCTGTTCAACGTAAGCATTTGTTCCGTCAGCAATTGTATCTTCGTCAATGTTACAAACATAAAGCAAAGGTTTCATTGTAAGAAGGAACATATCTTTAACTGCAACTTTTTCGTCATCAGTCAAATCTGCACGGCGAGCACCTTTTCCGTCTTCGAGAAGAGGCTTAATTTTTTCTACAGCTGTTGTCCAAGCCTTGAGTTTCTTTTCTTCATCTTTTCCGAGAGCACGAATCTGTTTTGTAACTTTTTCCTGGCGCTTGCGGATTGTTTCAAGGTCAGCAAGAGCAAGTTCCATATCAATAGTAAGAATGTCGCTTTCTGGATCGATTCCTGCTTCTACCTTTGCATCTTCACGAACGTGCATGATGTCAGGGTTATCAAAGCAGCGGACAACGTGTGCGATTACAGAACATTCACGAATGTTTGCAAGAAACTGGTTACCAAGACCTTCACCCTGTGAAGCACCTTTGATCAAACCTGCGATGTCTACAAATTTTACAGTTGCCGGTGTTTTCTTTTTTGGCTGAAAAACACTTGCGATAAAATCTAATCTTTCATCTGGTAAATCTACGATTCCAACATTTGGATCGATTGTACAGAACGGAAAGTTTTCTGCCTGTGCAGGTGCAGCTGTCAAAGCCGAGAAGATTGTTGATTTACCAACATTTGGTAATCCTACGATTCCACATTCTAATGCCATAATCTATTTCCTTTATAAATATTTTTTTCTATCTGATTTTGAAAATCAAGCTAACTAATGCAATAGTGAACAAAAGCTGCATGATTACAAATTTAATTACTACCTGAGTTGCTGACCAGTTTCTCTGCTTTCTCATATGATCATGCAATGGAAAGCGTACATTCTTGAAAATACTGATCTTAAAGAATCTGAGGAGAGCAACTTTTACAAGTCCCATTCCGCCATTAACAAGAATAATCGATGATGTTGCAAGAATAAGGAAAGGATTTCCTGTTACCATAATACAAGCACCAATAAAGAATCCGAGAGCACGGCTTCCGGCATCACCCATCATTACACTGCTAGGAAATGCATTGTGCCACAAATATCCCATAAGACATCCTGACATGGCAAAACTGATAATTGCCCAGTTTGCACCAGTTCCCAAAGCAGGAACAAGAAGATAGCCTGCAACTTCTTTATGTCCGAGAACAAAATAGAACAGACAGCCAAGTGTTACAAGCGCAATAAGAATTAGCATACTTGAAAGACCATCAACGCCATCTGTACAGTTAGTTGTATTAATTGAAGCCCAGAGAAGAATAGTTCCTACAATAATATAAATCCACATTGGAATTGCAATCTGGCTTGTCATAAATGGGAACCAGAAATAAACTTTTCCATCAACATCTGCAAGAAAGTAATACAGAAGGAATGCTGCGCCTGCACAAATTACAAGATCAAGAAAACCTTTAAGATATTCACCCCAGCTTTTTGTACTGCGGTCATCCAGAAATCCTGTAAGCATCGAAATCCAGGTCAGACCAACAATTGATCCCTGAAGCGGACTCAGTGGAACACAAAGCAGAGTAATAAAAACAAAAAGTGTAATAAAAATTACGCCGGCGCCAGTCGGCTTTCCTTTTGCATCAGCAGCATGTTCTGTAAATTCACGGCCACGGTCATGAGGAAGCTTGTCATAAAACTTTGGAACAAGTTTTACTGCAAGAAAAAATCCGAGATATAAAGCAACGACAATCAGAACAGTATAAGAATTAAGAAGACGTGAAGGTCCAAAATCAAACTGATCCTGAAGATATTCCCCTAAATAATAAAGCATACAAAATGCCTCCCCATGAACTATTTTATTGGATTTAATAATTTACCAAAAATTAAAAGAAAGGGAAAGACCATACTATACAAAACACTAGCAATAAATATAAGATTTTTTTCTTTCTACGCCAATTATTGTATGAAAAGAAAACTTTAATTTTGTATCTATATGTGCCATCTAAACTCCGGGACACTTGTAAATTTTAAAAGGAAATCACAGGTGTCCTTTTTAAGGACCACATATGAACAAAAATATTTTTTTCTATTTTTTAATTCTACCATTTTTTATTTCCTGCGGAAACAATGCTAATCCCAAAGAAATTTTTCAAACTGCAAAAAATGAATTCTTTGAAAAGGAATTTACAAAGTCCGCTGCATTATTTTCAGAATACTGTAAAGCTCAGCCTGATGACTTTGACGGAAAACTCTGGCTTGTACGCTCTCTGATTTTTTCAGAAAACTACAGCGAAGCAGAATCTTTGATAAATAAAATGATCCTGACTAACAAAGAAGACTGGAGATTATATTTCTGGAATGCGCAGCAAAAAAAACTCACAGGCAATTTTGAAGAATATTTTTCGTATTTAAGAAAAGCAGAAGCAATCCTTAAAGATTCAGCTGCAGTTTATAAGGAACTTTCCTTTATTTGGGAAACCCTCGGATTACATGACAGAAGTTCAGTCTGCAAAAATAAAATGGAAGTTCTAGCACAATGAAAAAAGTTTTTTCAATATTTCCTCTTTTTCTTATGACATTTAACTCCATCTGTTTTTCAAAAACTTTTACTTCTGCGGATGAGATGATTCAGTTTGGATTAAGCAGAAATAAATCTTTGGAGATTCAAAAGGAGATTGCATTGACTAAAATAAAAAGTTCAAAACTAAATATTGCCGCATTTCTTCCACAACTGGATTTTTCGTGGAATGAATATAATTCAATTTATCTTAACCAGAATGATACAAGAACAAAAAGCATTTCTCTATCAGCAACACAACTTATTTTTGACAATGGAAAATCAAAAGCTGATTACGTTTATAATCGTTTCTCTTCTGACATGGAATATATTTATGCAGAAGAAGAGGAGCAGCAATACATTCTTTCTCTTCGCGAAAAATTCTTTAACTGGATTTATCAGAAAAAAAATATTGAATTAAAAAAAGAATTTCTTGAAAATTCTCAATCCGAACTTGAAGTACTAAAATTCAAATTTGAAAACGGATTATGTACAAAATCAGACTATCTTGAATATGAAATATTAATTTCGGAACTAAAAAATGAAATAAAAAAAAGTGAATACACACAAAGTCAACTTACAGAAGAATTAAAACAGCTTTTAGATCTTTCAGATGACGAGGATTTATCTTTATCGACAGATATTTTTGATACGACAGAAAATATTCGTCCATTAGTCAAGGATTCAAATAAACTCATAGAAAAAGCAGTTGCACGAAATTCGTCATTAGCAAAACAAAATTCAGAAATTGAATATTATGAAAAGATTCTAAAAATTAGAAAAAGATGTTTTTTACCGACAATTTCCTTTACAGCAGGAATTTCTTTTTCTGGAAAAAGTTATCCATTAAATCAGCCAGAGTATACCCTTAATCTAAAATTTTCCTTTGACTCACTTCCCTGGGTTAAAACAGATATCACAAATCTTCTCGGAATAAATCCCCAGGTTTCAAAAAGAGCTTCAGATTCCTTTTCAACAGCAGTTACACCAGAACTTAATTACTGGACAAATAATAAAATCTCGAAATTGACTATCAATCAAATGAAATCAGAAAGAGAAAAAATACTATCAGAAATTAAAACAGGCATTAAAGCTCTTATTTACGAACATGATTATCTTATTGGACAAATTTCACAACTTAAAAATTCAATAAAACTAAAAAACGAGAAATATTCAATATTTGTATTTCAAAATGAAAAAGGACTTATTACAACATCAGATTTAATTAAAGAAAAAATAAATCTTGAACAGGACCGTCAGTCTTTATTGAAATCTGAAGCACAGCTTTTAATACTTCAGAATAAAATCCAGTTTTTAACAGGAGAGGTTAATGACTAAATTGAAAATAACAATTTTAGCTTTAATTGCAGTATTTTTTACAGCAGTTATTATTATTCAAGTTTGCACAAAAGAAAAAAATGAAGACAGAGAAAAAGAATTTACAGTTTCTGTCTGTCCTGTAGAAATAAAACCTTATGAACCTGTTATCGACAGCTTTGGAACGATACTCTATAAATCAAAACATGACATTACAAGTCTTCAGTCTGGAAAAGTTATAGAGAAAAAAGTAAAAGAGGGAGATTACGTAAAACAGGGACAGGTTTTGTATGTTCTTAAAAATAATGAACTTGAAATTCAGCATGCAAAATATCTGAATGAACTTAATTCGGCACTTGCAAATATTTCTCTTTACGAAGCAAAACTTGAAGAACGCAAGCACGACATCCAGAAAGAGATGGCTTCAATTGAAAACATCAGACTCGAACTTCAGAAAATTGATTCTCAGATTTCAACTCTCAAAGAAAATCTTGAACTCAATGGTCAATTAAACAAGCTTGGCGGCATCAGTGATAAAAACCTGAAAGATCAGGAAGAAGAATTAAAGCTACTGGAAACAAATCGTTTAATCATTCTTCAGCAGCTTTCAGTTTCAGAGCTTGGTTTTACAAAAGAAGATTTAATTACTGCAGGAATTAATCCAGAAAGTGATGAAGCAGGATTTCAGGAACAAATCATTGAATTGAATTCCAGATCATGTCTTGCAGACCTTAAAGTTGCCAGAGCCGAATACGAAAACGCAGAGAAAAATGTTCAGCTTACACAAAAACTTCTTAATGACCTGATAATCACAAGTCCTGTAAATGGAATTGTCGGAGCAACAAATTTTGAAAACGGAGAATATGTAAGTTCAAGTACAAAAGTTCTTACCATTGTAAATATCAATACCTGTGTTGCAACGATTCCCCTTCAGGAATCTCAAATTGACAATGTGAGTCCAGGTATGATTACAATTGTTTCAATTCCTTCAATTAACAAAGAAATCAAAAGCAGCATTACAGAAATTTCACCTTTTGCGGATTCTACATCAGGAAACTTTACTGCAAAAATTAATTTTCCTAATCCTGATGCAAAAGTCAAACCCGGAATGTTTGTTAAATGTTCAATTTTAACCGAGATAAAAAAGAATTATCTTACACTTCCTGAATCAGCAGTGGTCAATGCTTCAGAAAAAGAATCGTACTGTTATTCCGTAAAAAACAATATCGCTGTTCAAAAACCTGTAAGCCTTTGTTTTATAAAAGACGGCATTGCATTTATTGAAACAGGAATTGATTCAAACGACATCATTATCAATCATCCTTCATCAAAACTTAAGGACGGAAGCCGTGTTAAGATTCTTTAATTTTATTTTTTTTATACTAACATTTTTTTCATCCTGCAGCATAATTTCTTTTGCAACTTTTGACATTTCAACCAATATCCAAGGCCGCGATTATTTTGAAGAGGATTTTATCATAATAGAATTCTCACAAAAACTTAAAAACTGTTCTCCAGAGGAATATGTAACATTAAAAAAATCTGATTATGTTACAGAAATTGAATGTAAAAAGATTTCTGATAAATATTATGTAAAACCAGTTGAGGGCTGGATAAAAAATCAAAACTACAAGCTGCTTATTTCTGGAACTTTCATTACCGAATCAGACGGCTCATTTGATTCTTCATATTCAAAAAACTTCATATATGGAAATATAGATGACTGTTTTGAAATTATTTTCCTTAAATTACCCGACAATAATTCCGACAACTCCATAATTGTTGAATTCAACAAACCTATTGATATAAATTCCTTTGAAAACAATTTTTCAATAAGTCCTTATATATCGAACGAAAAAGTTTTTTCAAACAACAACAAAACAGTATCAATCAAACCAGTTTCAAAATTTTCATCAAACACAACCTACTGCTGTAAATTTACAAACCTTATTTCAGAAGACAGAACAATTCTCTCAAATCAAATTGAAAAATATTTTACACCGATAAAATGTTATGATATGCCCGAACTTCTTTCTATAGATGTTGTTAAAATAAATTCACTATATGATAAAGATTACACAATAACCGCTTCTCAAATCACTGATGATCAAATCAAAAATATATCGATTTCTGATTCAATCGGATTTAATTTTAGCAAACAAGTTGATTTAAATTCCTGCAAGTCCGGAATTACTTTCTCACCATCAGTTTCAGGAACTTTCATCCAGGATAATACAAGAATTGTTTTCATTCCTGATAATGATTTCAAAATAAATCAGAAATACACCATCACGATTAGCACAAGCATAAAAGACACAACAGAAATTCCTTTACCCGAAAAAAAAGTATTATGCTTTACTCCAATAAATGACTATCTTCAGATTTCCTCATTTTCAATTAACAATAATTTACATCTTCCGCTTTATAAAGCATTAACAAACTCAACACCCATTCCCGAGATAGATATTTCTTCTGTTGGGAAAGCATTCATTTCAGTCACCTTTAGTGACAGTCTGTCTTTGGAAAGTCTTCAGAATCTTGATAAACACATTTCATTTCAAGCTTATTTTCCCAATTATATAAAAACTCCGGTCATAACAAACATACAATTATCTCCAGACAAAAAAACTGTTTTATATGAATTTGAAAATATTTCTGTACCTAAAAACTCAGAATCAAAAGAATCCGTGGAAAATCAGAAATGCGAAAAATATTTATACAAACTTTCAATACGTTCAGATAAAAATTATCTCCACAACTCAGAAAATGAATACTTAAAGGAGGATTTATGCACAATCATTCAGGTAAAATAATTTTTATAATTTTTTCATTTCTGTCAGTCAGCTGTGCCTGTAACCTTTATCCGGAATTCAAAATTACAGATTATTCTCATAATGAAAAACAAATCTGCATAACCTTTTCTCAAAAGCCTGATGTGGAAAAACTTAAAAATTCATTTTTATGTATTGAAGATGAAACTCAAGTTACAGGAACATTTGAATCAAATGATAAAACTGTAATCTTTTATCCAGCAGAAGGAATAAAAACAAATCACAATTATAAAATTATGATTTCTACAACTTCAGAAGACACTAAGGGCATTTCTCTTGATAATAAATTCTTATGGAATTTCTCAACAAAAGAAACTGAAATTCCTCTTACAGTTTTATCATTTAATCAGGACACAGAAGGAATCACGATAGATTTTTCAAACCCTGTAATACCTGAAATGTTTGAAAAATCATTTTCACTCTCACCTTCAGTTCCGCACCTTACTAGATGGAATGAAAATAATACAAGTCTTAAACTCATTTACCTTGAAGCACTCAAAACAAACACAAGATATTTTGCAAAAATATCAAATACTTTAACTGACATTTATAACAATACGCTTAAAAATGATTACCAGTACAATTTTCTGAATAAACCAAAAGATGAACCTGACTTCATATTTTTATGTAATAATAATGACAGTTCAATTTTACTATCAGAACAATTCGATAACACTCTGATTCATAACGACGCAAACTTTTCTTTTGAATTTACGGATAACTTTGATCTTGAAAAATTCTCTTCCGCATTGTCTGTTTTTCCTCCGATTAAATATCAATTCAATATTGATGAACTTACCCCTCAAATACTGAATCTTGAACTGCTTGAAACACCTGCATTTAACTCAAAATATGTTTTTACAATCTCAAATGAATTTTCATCCGCACTTATAGAAACAAGAACTTACTGCGTTACTTTTAACAATCCTGACAATTTCAAACCAGAATTTATCCAGGGAATCATTTCGACAAAAAACGAAAACATTCTTTTTAACAAAGAAAATCAGGCGACCAATATCATTCTTCCCGTAAATTACTATCCTACTGCCGAAACAGTTTCGTCTGAAGATATTTTTGTGTATTTCATTTTTAAAACATCACAAACTTCTGAGATAAATCTTTCAAGTGCAATTGAAAATATTTCTATCTCAGCCACAAACACCTGTATAAATTTTCGCCCGTTTGATATTGAGTTAATTTCTGAATCAGAACTTCCCGAAGATTGTTCCAGTAAAATTTCATCCATATCACTGGATGAATCTCAAAAACTTTCAATAATTAAAATTTCATCACATGTTCAAAACCAAAGCAGACAGGGAATCATTAAATTCCAGATTAACAAAGAACTGAAAGATACTAATTCGAATACTCTTTCATCATCCTTAAATTTTTATATAAACAAATCATAGGAACCCCATGAACAAACTTATTAATTATTCAATTAAACATCCTGTTTCTATAATCATGTATACACTTCTGATTACAATGGCAGGATTACTTTCACTGATTTCAATTCCGCTGGATTATCTGCCAAAATTGAAAGATCACACTCTTTTAGTTTCTGTGTTTTACAACGGTTTATCTGCTGAACAAATTAAAACGACGATTACAATTCCTGTTGAAAATGCACTCAGCTCCCTGCAGGGCTTGAAAAACATGTCTTCTACAATTCGGGACAACTGCAGCTTTACCAAGCTTGAACTGCACAATGATATTAATATAAACACAGCCTTGATTGATTCCGTTCAGATTTTAGAGCAGCTTGATAGTTCACTTCCAGAAGATTGTTTAAAACCCGAAGTTGACATTTACGAACATGAAAAAAACAGCCTTCTTACAATTTCAATTGTTCCTAAAAACGCAACACTTGAAGCCGTTTACCAGATTGCAAAAAAAGAAATAAAACATACACTGCAGACAATTCCCGGAATTGGCTCAATTCAGATTAACGGCGGAAGGGATCAGGAAATTCATATCTTATACGATCCTATGCAACTAGCTTCCAAAAACATACTGCCACAAAGCATCGCAGAATCTATTATAAAGACAAATTATGAATATCCTGCAGGCACCATAAGCGATGAAGAAAATGAATATCTTGTCAAAACTTCAGGAACATTCAAATCAACCAATGACATAAACAATTCAAGCATCAACTTAAATGGAACTGTCTACAAAATAGAGGACCTCGGAAACGTAACTTCATCTAACAGTGAATTAACCGATTTTGCATTTATCAACAACCAGGAATGCATTCAGCTATGCATAAATAAAAAATCAAACGCAAATCCGATTGAAGTATCCGACAATATAAAAAAGCAAATTGAAGCATTCAAAGAAAATTATCCTAACATGACTTTCTATATCAGCGAAGACTCCTCAGAGAATATCAAAACTTCAATTTACAGTGTTTTAGTCTCTGCCCTCTTAAGTTCTATTATAACCTTCATTATTATTTTTATTTATTTCAGGAAAATTAAAATTTCTCTGCTGCTTTCATTACCAATTCCACTCTGTATTTTATTTTCAGTTTTATGCCTTAAATTATTCAGTCAGACATTGAATCATTTTTCATTGTCAGGAATTTCAATTTCAATTGGAATGATTGTTGATTCTTCAATTGTAGCAATCGAAAATATTTTCAGTTTCGAAAGGAAAAAATTCACGAACCTTTTTCTTCATAAAAAACTAGAAGAAGTAAAAACTTCGATCATAAATTCTGCCCTTACAACAACAATTGTCTTTATTCCATTTCTTTTATTCAAAGGGAATATCGGTGAATTGTTTACACCACTTTCAATTTCGGTTATATCTTCAATCTTATTTTCATCACTTCTGGCATTAACAATTATTCCCGCATCATTAAAACTTTCTGAACAGCAATCCAGATACGATCAACTCTCTTTCAAAAGATTATCAAGCCACAAAAAATACGGTGATATAAATACAACAAACATAAATATCCTGAACTCTTCATGCTCTCGTTATTTAAAATATCTTAATTCCCTAAAATATAAAAAAAATCAAATTAAAACGCTGGTTCTGACAATATTCATTTGCACATTATGTCCAGTTTTATTCAAAGTTCTTCCAAAAGAATTTATTCCTGAAGAAAAATCTGATTTTCTTGACATCACAATAAACTTTCCTTCATATTATTCTCTACCGAAAATTAAAAACGAAACTCATAATCTAATTACTTACCTGCAAGATGAAATTCCCGACACACAAATTTACGCAAACGGAGGAATTTCAATTTCGAATTATTATGATTTATACAATTTTCTTATCACACCAAACACTGTTTTTCTGAAAGTTTATTTTAAAAACTATTCTGACATAAAAAAAATACTTAACTTAATGAATGATTCGACACTAGATTACACCATCTTAAAATCATCAGACATTTTTTCAAAAGCACTTAATATCAACTCAAGCTATATTTATTTCAGGGAATCTGAAGAAACTTCCTCAAACAATTTATTACAACTTCCAAATTCATACCCGTCATTATATTCTTCTGAACTAATTTTCAATCCTGACATTTCATCATGCATGCACTACAACATTCCGCAGTATGAAATATCTGATTACATTTATGATTTTTATAATGGCATAGATTGCGGCACTTTAAAAAATGGTGACATCCATAAGAAAATTCTTTTAAAGCCGGATAAAAAATACATTCCTGACATAACTGAAATCTTCATCCCAAAAGATTCAACCATTATTCCAATCAAATCCCTGGGAAGCTTTTCAAAATCCAGGCAGAATAAAATTCTTTACCGACATAATAGAAAAGATGCCCTTGTATTTTTTGAAAAACCTGAAAATATAAATACAATTTCACTTTTCAAGGAAAAAACAGGCGAACTCATTTTATCTTCACTAATAATGATCATCCTTGTAACACTGTTATTATATTTTATTCTTGGAGCACAAATGCAATCTTTTTCAATTCCGATTGTACTCATCATTTCCGTACTTCCAGGATTTACCGGAGCTCTCCTGTCATTATTCATAACCGGAAATTCGATTAACCTCGACAGTCTTCTTGCACTGATAATTCTATCTGGAATTGCAGTTAATAACTCAATCTTAATATTCGAAGCTTACAACAATTCAAAACCATCAAGTTTCAGAGAACTGACATTTCTAATCTCAACAAAATTAAAACCAATTTTTCTTACAACAGCAACATCTTTATTATCACTTATTCCTTTTTTAATGGTCCCGGGAATTTCAACCTCGCAGAAATCAATGTCGATTGCTTTATCAGGCGGTCTTCTATTTTCATTTTTTTCTTCCTTAATGATCACACCACTTTATCTATTCAAAAAAATCAGGAGACAAAATGAAACAAATTAAACCACAGCTTATTTTTTCTTTATGCGCCGTGACTGTAATTTTTATTTACTATTCAATTCATCTGACTTACGGACAGATATTTTACAACAGCAAACTTTATTTTTTAGTGAAATATGAATACTTCGGATCAGACGCAGAAACAATTGAAGAATTAATTACCCGTCCTTTGGAAGATAAACTTTTTGAATTGGAAAATATTTACGAAGTGACTTCAACCTGCCAGTTAAATCAGAGTTCAACTTACATAACATTTAATTCAAGCGCCGATTATGATTCCACATATTTAAAATTACGAAATATTACAGACCAGCTCTCAAACATTTTACCCTCTGACGTTCAGACCCCTCAAATCATCTCAACAGGCTTTAACGACAACACCATTATCTGTGTATCCTTCAACTCACAAAAAGCACAAATTGAAAATTACAAATCACTCTTTGAATCAATCGAAGATGTTGCAGAAGTTTCAATTTTCGGTCAGGAAAATTCCTCGTTAGTAATAAATTACAAACCTGAACATCTTGCCAAAACAGGAATTTCAACAAACAGTTTTTCAAATTACATTTCAAAAAACAACCAGAGCGATCAGATAATCAAAATAACAAACAACGATTACACAGCAAATCTAAAGTTCACCAACAGCATTACTGCAGCTCATCAGTTTTCTCAAATCAACATTCCAGTTCAATCTTCATTAATTCCGATAACAGAACTCGCCGAACTTTCCCTGACAACAAATTCACCACAGGAATTAACACTCCTCAACAACAAAACAGCAACAATTCTCACAATTAAACCTTCATCAAATTCAAACTGGATAAAAATATCAGACAGATGCCGTTCTCTTCTAAAACTTCCGGAACTCTCCATACTTGAACCACACATAATTTACGACGAAGGAAAAAAGCAAAAAGAAGATTTTCTCAGAATCATAAAAAACCTTGCTCTTACCTTTGTTGTTCTTTTTTTCTTGCTCTTTTTCTCTTACGGGAATTTTTACAACACAGCACTGTGTCTGTTTACAATTATATTATCTCTTATATGGACACTGGGAATTTTATCATTTCTCAACATTACAATTACAACTCAAATTATTTCAGGTCTATCCTTATCCACAGGAATCGTAGTCGACATACCGCTGTATCTAATTTCTACAGCAAAACAAAATTCAAGTACTCAACATATCAAGACAGTCAGAACAAACATTTATCTTTCTCAAATTACTACACTTATTGTAATTGCTGCCATCCTTCTACTAAAAAATGAAGTTCCACAGTTATATCCAACGATGCTTTCATTATTCATAATGATTATTTCAGCGACAATAATATCGATATACTTTTTATCACCTTTTACAATTCCTGCAAAAACAAGATTAATCTATAACAAAGGAATTCGCATTTTATATAATTCATTTTTTAACAAAACCTTACTGAATAATAAATTCAAAATTTTCAGTCTGGGAATTTCAATCGCCATTATTTTTTTCAGTTCCCTTTTCACTTCAACAAAACTCGAAACTCAAACACAATCAGACATATTAAAAATAACAGTTGATTTTAAACCAGAAAAAAAAATTGCTTCAATTCAAAATGAATTATCATCATTCCTGGATGAAATTCAAAATCTTGAAACAATTAATTTTACCAAAACACAAATCAGCCGAGGGCATGCCGAAATCGAAATAATTTCTGAAACAAAAATTTCTGATAACATTCTTAACAAAATAAAAAGACTTTCATCTAAAATTCCAGACGGAACAGTGTACTTTCCTCTTCAGGCTGATAATTCTAAAGCAGAAATTCAATGCATAATCTCAGGACCTGAAATAAAAAAAACACAGGAATACTCAAACCTATTAGCTCTTGAATTAAATAAATTATCAGAAATAGAAACTGTAGTATTAAACTTCAAATCCAATGAAAAAGAAATCTTCCTTGAACCTGACACTGAAATACTTTCAAGAAAAAACATATCAACAGCAGAAACTGCGGAACTATTAAGAACAAATTTATTTGGCCCAGTAATCACAAAATATCTCGACAAAGGAAAAGAAAAAGACGTAAGGCTCAAATCAACCGGCAATGATAAATACTCAGATTTATTAAACCAAACACTATGTTTTCAAAACCTGAATGAAAAATTATCAGAATTGGCCAAAATCTCAAAAGTTCAAAAACCATCCAGATTATACAGATATAATGGTTCCCCTTGTTCCTTCTTAACCGTCACTTTAACCAAAAATTCTTCTGCCTGCATTAATTTACTAACCCAGACCTTCAAAGCTATCCCTCACAACGAAAATTACACACTGAAGTTTTCAAAAAAAATTTATGAAACAAAAGACACTTACACAAAACTAATCAAGTCATTGATAATATGCATAATTACTCTTTTACTTTTTCTAACTGCCGTTTTTGAAAATTTTACCAAATCGTTAACTATACTTATATCAATACCAGTTACGCTCTCATTGCCATTTTTGATTATGCTTATAAAAGGAAGTGCGTTTGATTTGGGATTTTTTATCGGCCTTATTATTTTATGTGGAATTTCTATCAATAATATAATTATTGTCAAAAACACGACCTATTCTAAAAAAAACAATCTTGCAGATTTAGAAGGAATATTCCTGACCACTGCAACAACGCTTATCAGTTCTGCAATGATTAATCTAATAGATAAGGATCAGTTTACAACCAGCATTACCGAAGTCTTAATATACGGATCAATAATAAGCCTAATGACCACAATATATCTTATTAAAAACAATGAAAGAAAAGAAAAATGATTTAAACAAAAAAAAAGCCTGGCAGCTACCTACTTTCCCACAATTAAG
>SAMEA3663208__coassemble_90_pt1 | contig 55719 bp, 51 predicted proteins | sample SAMEA3663208__metabat2_high_PE_016 | metagenome-assembled genome bin SAMEA3663208 (sample SAMEA3663208) | pig gut metagenome | biome: pig gut; feature: pig-associated habitat; material: faeces | place: China | collected 2013
AGCTACAGCAGCTAAACCTGCAGCAAAGAAAGCAGCTCCAGCTAAAAAAGCTACAACAGCTAAAAAGCCTGCAGCTAAAAAAGCTCCTGCAAAAAAAGTAGCTCCAGCTAAAAAAGCTACAACTGCTAAAAAGCCTGCAGCTAAAAAAGCTCCTGCAAAGAAAGCAGCTCCAGCTAAAAAAGCTACAGCAGCTAAAAAACCAGTAGCAAAGAAAGATACAACTGCTAAAAAACCAGCAGCAAAAAAATAATCTGGTTTTAGTTGTATAAAGCTAAAAAAGACTGCAAGGAAAGAAAACAAATGTCTTCTTGTTCTGCAGTCTTTTTTTTATTTAAATCCTGACTCTAAAAGTCAGATTTTTTTATATTAATAAAGAACGAAAATAAACAGTCTTGAATTATTAACAGCCCCATTCCTTGTAATATTCATCCATTTCTTTTTTGATTTCGTTAGTAATAAGGCCTGAACCGTCTTCTTTATAAAGGTATTCAATAACATCATTCATTGTTACGATAGCTTTTGCAGGAAAACCGTATTTTTCTGTGATTGTATCAAGCGCAGATTTTGTTGTGTCCTGGGCACGTTCCATTCTGTTAAGTGAAACAATTTCGCCTACGATTTTGATTGCGCCTGGAGTTGTTTCCTGTGCTTTGATTATTGGATATGTTTCTTCGATTGATTTGCCTGATGTTGTAACGTCTTCAATGATTACGACACGGTCTCCGTCTTTAAGGTTGTAGCCTAAAAGTCCGCCTTTGTCTGCGCCGTGATCTTTTTCTTCTTTGCGGTCTGCGCAGTATTTAAGTTCCTTGTTGAAAAGTTTGCTGTATGCGATACAGGTTGCAACGCTGAGCGGGATTCCTTTGTATGCAGGTCCAAAAAGAACGTCAAAGTCATCACCAAAGTTGTCATGAATTGCGTGGGCATAGAATTCACCGAGCTTTGCAAGCTGAGTTCCTGTAACATAAGCTCCGGCATTCATAAAGAAAGGCGAGTGTCTTCCGCTTTTCAAAGTGAAGCTTCCAAATTTAAGAGCATTGCTGCTTACCATAAAATCAATAAAATCTTTCTTATACTGTTCCATGACAATAATAATACTCTTTTAACGCGATTTTATCTACTTGTAGGGAATATTCACAGCTATCATATATTCAAGATTTTGAGAATTTGTGTCGATAAAAAAGAGATAAGGGAAAATTTTATCCCTATTCTGGAGATATAATGATTCAGCCAATTGTTGGAATTAGACTTAACAATAAGAAATTTATTTCGCTTTTGAATGCGGCAGGAACAGATTCGAAAACAGTAATTCTATATAAGAATGATTTTGAAGACGGCGAAATTCCAGTTTATACATGCAAAATGAAAACTGAGAATAAAATCGAAAAAATCTACAAAATCGGTGCCTTGACTCTTCCTGTTGAAGTTTTTGAAGGTCTTGCATTTGATGCAGAAGAAGAATCAGATAATGATGTTGTTCAGATTGTTTCATCTCTCAAAAAAGACGGTAAACTTTCTATTTATCTTAATACAGGCCGCAATAAAAAATTTATTCCTCAGAAGCTTTATGAAACAAATGTCTATGAAGAACTTGAACTCCAGAATATTCAGGAAAAAGATACAGAGCTTCTTGATTACGGAGATTTTATAAAATGCTCAACAGCTGATGCTGCACTTTTACCGGAAGAAGATCTGAGCCAGAACTCTGTTCTCAAAGAAAAAGAATCACAGAACTCATCAAAGAAAAAAAAGAATTCCAGAAAAAGCAGAAAAGAAAAAAGAAAAGAAAGAAGAAAAGAAAAGAAAATTTCTCCTGACTATTATGAATATGCACGCGAAGCAGAAGAAACACCGACATCTCTTGCCGGAAAGCTTCTTGTTTTTACAGCGATTGTGTTGATGATTGCCGTAGGTTCAATAATATTTTTATTCTCTACAAGCTACAAAGCAGAAGCAATTTCAAAGCAGAAAGATTTTGCACAGTCAATAAATTATCAGATTACTCATTCGCTTAATGAAACAGTAAAAGGAATTAAAACAGATGCTCTTACTGTTCTCAAACTTGATGATGAAAATATTCTTAAATCGTTTTTTGCAAGTCATAACGAAATAATTGCAGTTATTTATGAAGATAAAAAAATCATAAATACTGAACATATTCGTTTATCAGGAATTGCTGAAGAAAAAATTCAGTATGCTCTTAACGGTACAACAGCTGCTTCTGTTCGTGCAAAATATGAAAAGACATGTATTAAAAATGTAAGTCATATCCTCGGAAAGAAAACTGCCATAATGTATATTCCAGTTGAGAAAAGAAAAGTCTGTGCAGTAATTTTTGCTACTGACAGTTTTGAAGAGGTATGTCTTAGCAATCCTGACTATACAAGTTTTGTCATTGATAAATCAGGCTGTCTAATTTCGGGTTATGATCCTGTGATGGTTTCGAAAAATGAAAATCTTTCGGGTAATGCACTGGTTGATATATTCCTGAATGGCGGAGAAGAAAAAGATGTTGAGAACAAAACATCTGATGATTCGTTCTATGGAATTTATGAATATATAGAAAATGGTGAATTTGCTGTAATGACAATTGCCAGAACAAAAATCTTTTTAAATCCGATTGAATATGTTTCTGAAGAAGCAGTTTTCCTTTGTGTTTTGATTTTTACTCTTGCATTGATTATTATCTGGAGTTTTGGTCAGAGGATAAGCACCGGAATAAAAGCACTTACTACTGGCACGGAAAAAATTAAGAGAGGACAGTTCAATCTCAGACTTACTACCAGTCGCCGTGATGAACTCGGTGAACTTACAAGAGCGTTTGTTGATATGGGACATTCTCTTGAAGCAAGAGAAAAGGTTAAGAAGGTTCTCGGAAAATACGCAGACGAATCGTTGATTTCTAAAATCGAAAAAGGGGAACTTAAAATTGGCGGAGAAAATAAATTTTCAACCGTAATGTTTATCGGAATCAGAAACTTCAAGTTACTCAGCAAAAGATTCCGTCCTGAAGAAATCCTTGTGTTTATGAATAAATATTATTCATTTGTAGAAAATATCATCAGAAGAAACGGCGGATATGTTGATAAGATTTCTGGTGATACCTTGATGGCAATTTTTGGAGCACCAGAATCTTCGGGAACACCAAAACAGGATGCGATTAATGCCGTAAGAAGTGCACTTAAAATTCGTCATGAACTTGTTGATTTTAATGCAGAACTAGAGCAGAACAATAAGCCATCAATCAGAATCGGCTGTGGAATAAATTCTGGAACTGTAGTTGCAGGACAGCTTGGTTCAGACTTTAACTGTTCTTATACCTGTATTGGAGACATTGTAAGCATTGCAAAGAGTGCAGAAAAGCTTAATAGAAAACATGAAACTACAGTTCTTATTTCTGAGGCAACACACAAGCTTGTAACAGGTTTCTTTAATACAGAAGAAATTTCAGATTACCTTACATGTAATGATGAAAAAGAAACAAAACTCTATTCGGTTATTAAAGAAGTTACAGATGAAGAATAATAAAAAAAACGCATTCGTAGTTACAATTCTTCTCATTGCGTCTGGAATTATGGGGTATTTTACCTGGCAAAAAATCAGTGCAGGAATTAATCCTTCAAGACCTGAAAAAGTTGCAGTAATCACTGCTGTTGAAGGAAACTGCTACAAATTCGATTCATTAAAAAACGGTTGGATAAAACTGAAAGTTCATGATGAAATTCTTCAGAATGAACTTTTAATGACGGATGCTGTTTCAAAATTTGATGCCTCTTACACTGACGGAACAATTGTTTCTGTAGAAGAAAAATCAAAAGTCCGCCTTTCCTGTAGTCAGGATTCAAATCAGATATTGTTTGAAGAAGAAGCTGCTGTCTTATGTAATTCAAAAGCATCTGTAAAAAATTTCTATATAAAATGTAAAGACTTTAGTGACATTAAAATGGAAGCAGCTTCGTGTGCCTCTGCGGTTTTAAGAAACAGCAGATTTTCAACTGCCGTATATGAAGGTAAAGTTGTTGCTGTAATCAGTGAATATGTAGAAAACAATGTGGACAAAGCAAGCGGACTTTTTATTACTGAAGAAGGCGCCGTTCAAAGAATGCCGGTTGTCGTTACAAAGCCTGTTTCAGATATGTGGATAGCCTCAGGTGCAGGTGAAAATTCCATAAAGTTTGAATGGAGCAAAAACAAAACATCGATTGAAAACCTTAAATTCGAATTCTGTACTGAAAAAGATTTTGAGGAATCAGCAATTTCATACACAGTAAACGCAAATGACCAGGAACTTTATGTTCTCCTGAAAAACGGTCTCTATTACTGGCGCCTTTGTGCAGTTGATTCAGAAGGAAAAGTTACAGAGCCTTCAGAAAAATTCCAGAGCGGAAAAATTCACCTTAAATAAAAAAAATCAGATAGTTAAAATGCCTCATTCTTCTATTGTATATTCCCCTTTATTTTGGTAATATAAAATAATGACATTTTTTAATTAAATGTCATTTTAAGCGTAGAGAAGAGAATTTCTACGCGGTTAAAATTGTTACTAATTATTGGAGGTCAGTAATGGCTAAATATGCATTTTTGTTTCCAGGACAGGGCGCTCAGGCTCCTGGAATGTTAAAGGACGTTTGTGACGCTTATCCGGAATGTAAAAAGGTTCTCGATGACGTTAGCGCAATCTGGGGAAAAGATGTTGCAAAACTCATGTGGGAAGCAGACGCTGCAGAACTCAGCCGCTCTGACAACAGCCAGATGGCAATCACAGCTGCATCAATTGCAACTGTAAAAGCACTTGAAGCAAAAGGAATTACTCCTGATGCAGTAATGGGATTCTCACTGGGAGAATTCCCTGCATTGTACGCAGCAGGTGTATTGAGCTTTGAAGATGTAATCAAAGTTGTTGCAAAACGCGGTGCAATCATGCAGAAAGTATGTGAACAGATAGCTGCTGAAAACGAAGGTCACGCACCTGGAATGACAGCTGTTATCGGCCTTGCACCAGATCAGGTAAAAGAAATCGCATCAAAATGTGAAAACGTTTATGCTGCAAATATGAACAGCCCTGTACAGACTGTATTGAGCGGAACATTTGACGGACTTACACAGGCAGAAGCTCTCTGTAAAGAAGCTGGTGCTCGTCGTGCACTTCGCCTTGCTGTTGCAGGACCATTCCACTCACCACTTATGCAGCGTGCTGCTGATGAATTTGAAAAAGCAATTGCTGACGTTACATTCAACGATCCAAAAATCGCATTGTTCTCAAACGTAACAGGTAAGCAGGCTACAAGCGGTGCAGAAATCAAAAAGAATGCAGTTCTTCACCTTATTCAGAGCGTACTCTGGACAGACGAAGAAAAAGTTCTTCTCGATATGATTAAAGCTGACGGTTCAGAATGGAAGCTTTACGAACCAGGTCCTGGAAAAGTTCTTTCAGGTCTTTGGGCAAAATGCGGTCTTGAAATCGGCGAACTTGCTTGTTCAGAAATCAACACTGCAGAAGCTTTGAACAATCTTTAATATATGATCGGGGAATTTCGAAGTTCCCCGAAATAAATTCTCAGGAGAAAAATTATGAAAATGCTTGAAAATAAAAAGGCACTTGTAACAGGTTCAAGCCGTGGTATCGGTAGAAAAATCGTAGAAGTATTCCTCGCAAACGGATGTGAAGTTTGGGGACTTTGTACAAAACCTTCTAAAGCTAAAGAAGAACTTGAAAAATGTGCAGCTGACAACGGTGTTGCATTCCATGAAATCTGCTGTGACTGTGGAAACGCAGATGCTCTTAAAGAATGCATCAAAGGTGCACTCGAAGCTTCTGGCGGATTTGACGTTCTCGTTAACAACGCCGGTATTACACGCGACGGACTTTCTTTCGCTATGCCAATGGAAAACTGGCAGGACGTTATCAATGTAAACCTTACAGGTCCATTCGTAATCAACCAGCTCGTATCTTACGACATGATTCACAAGAAAAAGGGATCAATCATCAATATGGCTTCTATCTCAGGAGTTCACGGAGAAGCAGGTCAGGTTAACTACTCAGCTTCAAAAGCTGGTCTTATCGGTATGACAAAGGCTCTCGCAAAAGAAATCGGCAAAAGAAAAGTTCGCGTAAACGCAGTAGCACCTGGATTTATCGCAACAGAAATGACAGATGCAGTCCCAGAAAACATCAGAAACGAATGGGTAAAAATCATTCCTATGAACCGTGCCGGAACAGTAGAAGAAGTTGCAGGCGTTTGTTTGTTCCTTGCTTCAGATCTTTCTACATACGTAACTGGTCAGGTAATTGGTGTTGACGGTGGTATGGGTGCTTAATCAAAAAAATCACCTCGTGTGAATTTTTCTAAAGAGAGTTTGCTTCTGGCAAACTCTCGGCATTGTTGATAATACTAACAATTCAGGCGTTTATTTACTTGTCATTGTGTAAACGCCGTCCCATACTTCTGGAACACCGTCTTTAATAAAATCTGCACAGCGCTTCATGAATACCTTTGAAGAAAGGTCTTCAGGGTAAAGTTCATCAGCTTTCTTGAATAATTCAAAAGCGGCTTTTAATTCGCCTGTATCTTTTTTAACTTCGGGTGTGTCACTTCCTTTGAGGTAAAGTTCAATTCCCTGGTTAAAGATTTCTGCGGCTTTAATCTGTTCTTCGCTCATTTCGTCTTTGAGACCGAGGATGTTGTAGATTCCTACAGGCTTTTTAACGTTGATTACTCTTACGTAGTCAAACTTGCGGGCAACGAGTTTTCCTGCGTATTCGTCTTCGTTTGCTTTAATCCATGTGCTTTCTGAACACATTATCCATGAGCCGTAAACTTTGTTTGTACCTTCAAGACGGCTTGCAAGGTTTACGTTGTTTCCCATGATTGTGTAGTTCAATTTCTTTTCTGTTCCCATGTTTCCTACAACCATGTTACCTGTGTTAAGTCCAACGCGGCTGTGAAGGAAGAATGGTTCGCCAGTTTTTGGATTTATCGGAAGTCTGTCTTTATTTTCTTCGTTGAATTTCTTTTCTGCCTGAAGCATGCGGATGCTGGCAACACATGCATCGTAAGCATTGTTTTTTGCAGGAATCGGAGCGCCGAAGAACGAAACGATTTCGTCACCGACATATTTGTCGATTGTACCGTTACAGTCCATGATTGCATCGCTCAATACGCCGAGATAATCGTTAAGAATTTCTACGAGGCGTTCGGCACCTTTGTCTTCGCCAGCTTCGTTGTTGATTACTTCTGTAAAGCCTGAGAAGGTTTTTACATCTGAGAAGAGGGCAGTGAGGTTTTCACTTTTACCGCCTAAGCTTGCAAGTTCAGGATGCTTTACGATTTCTGCAACGACTGCAGGGGCTACGTATGCGCCGAAAGTTGCCTGAAGGAATTTCTTATCCTTGTCGGCAATGATAAAGCGAAGGATTGTTACTGCAAGATAGCTTGTAAATGAAATTACGATTGCAGTGAACGACGGAATGTAAAGTCCTGCGAAGTGCATTGCAATTACAGGAAGTGAAACAACAACTGCAATTGAAACAACCCCTGCAATATTCTGAATCAAAGCCTTTCGCTTTTTTGTAAGTTCTTCCATTGCAATTGAAAGAATTAAGGCAATGAGAATTCCCCAGAACCAGTTGATCTGTCTTACGAAATCTTTGTTCATGATTGTATTGTAAACGTTTGCGTGTGTTCCGACATTCGGGTAAGAACGTTCAAATGGTGTTGTTCCTAAATCTGTTGATGAACTGGCAGTGTTTCCGATGATACAGAAGGCGTCTTTGTAAATTTCTTTTTTTTCGTTGAAAAGTGAAAGGTAGATATCTGTTTCGCCAGTGATAAGTTCTGCAAGTTCTCCGAAGCGTGTTGCGTATTCTACATATTTTTCTTCGCCGATTGTGTCTCTCAGTTCGAATAATTTTTCCTGGAGGCTGTCAAAGTAAGTGCTGTCAGTAAATGCTTTTACTGCATCGAAATATTCACTTCTTAAAGCAAAATATTCTTCGTAAGCCGCTTCATCGATTCCGCCGTTGATCGGATTTGAAGCTTCATCATAACCTTCACACATTGAAAGAAGAAAGGCTTTGTAATCGAGAATTGAATTGTAAGTTCCAAAAAGGTTGTTTGGTTCTGTAAAGAATGGATCAAGTCCGAGACTTGCATTCGGGTCAAGCTCATCAAGGCCTGTAAGAAGTTCTTGCAGGATGATGTAAACATTTGATTCAGCATTGTTCATCTGGTGAAGGAACATTACGCTTTCGTGACGGTAGGAATCTCCGTAATAATTATGAGTCCAGTTGATTAACATTCTTCCATATGAATCAAGTGGAATTTCGATGTCTGTTACTTTTCCTCTAACAGTTGCATTTTTCAAAAGAAGGGAATTGTTTTTTCTTACAATATCTTCTGGCTGAAGGTATGAAAGTAACGGTGCAAGAACAAGCTGTGCAACTGCCTTACCTGATTCTTTATCGTAAGATAAAAGTTCAACACGTCTTCTGATTCCGTCAGGGTCGATGATTACGTTTGTAAAGCCGGCACCTTTTGCTTTTGAAATAAACTGATGCATGGCTGGCGACATTCCCTCTGAAAGAATGTTCTTTGCGTCTTCGCCGTTCCAGTCGTATTTTGAGTAACCTCTCAGGTTATTGAATTTTGCTTCGTAATGACTTTTGTGATTTCCATCAACAAGCGCTTCTGTATTTCCGCTGAAAGGAAAAAGAAAACGGTTTCTTACATAAGTCAAATCTTCATCGTTGTAAGGAATTTCAAGTTCTGAAGTATTGATTGTTAAAAAGGAATCTCCGAAGAACTGAAGTGCTTTTGAAAAATATTCATCGCATTCTGGAAAGTTTGATGGCGAAAGGAATTCAACATCGAATACGGCCTGTTTTGCACCAAGCTCTTTCATTCTGATAAGAGTGTCTGCGTAAATATCTCTTTTCCATGGCCACGGACCGATTTCGTCTAATGCAAAATTGTCTATTTCAACAAGAAGCAGTTCCGGCGCTTCTTTTGGTGCTTTTTTTGAAATCAGAAAAAGGTCATAAAGACGATTTTCGAATGTTGTGAAAATTCCCGTTAAAGAAATTAATGTCCAGAAGACAGCAGTGCAGAATACGGTAATCAAGCCATAAAACTTTTTCATACAATTCTCCGAGTTTTTTGTCTATACTTAAAATGTAAAGTACTATATAATTTTATAAATTAATCTATTATTAAACAAGTTGGGAGAGTGTAAATGAAAAAGTATTTATTATCTTTCTTTATGGTTGTTTTAGCTGGAATGGGTGTCTATTCCCAGAACTTCAACCGTGTAACTCAGATTGTAGAAGCTTCAGAAATTACTAATGGACAGGCTGCTTACTTTGTAGGAACTTATCTTGGAAATGTAAAGGAAAATGCAAGTGATGCAGAGGCTGTTGAAGTACTTAAAGAAGCTGGATTAATTCCTGCAAATACAATTGCAGATTTTAAGATTAAATTAAAAGATTTATGTTCACTTTATGCAAAAGTATGTGGTGTTAAAGGCGGAATGATGTACAACTTTACAAAAAAATCACCACGCTATGCTTTCAAGGAATTTAAGGCAAAGGGATGGCTTCCTAAAAACGCAGATCCTTCAATGAAGGTAACTGGAACAAATGCCATCAGTTTGTTTAATTCAGTAACAGGAGATGACAAATGAAAAAGATTTCTAAATTAGTAGCTTCTGTTTTACTGGCACTTGCAGCTTCTTCTGCATTTGCAGTTGATTACGGATTCCTTCTTGATAATAATACTGCTTTCAAAACTGATTTAAAGAAAAACTTCTATCTTAAACAGAAAGATACAGTTACTGCATGGGTAAAAGTTCCTTTTGGCCAGAATTATAACAACTATTTTATCGGTGAAGGTCTTTACAGATTTGAATACAATGAAGATTCAAAACAGTTGAAGAATTATGCAGACCTTAATCTTTTAAAGGTTGTTCTTTTTAACAAGTTTGCAAAGGGTTCACTTACAACAAACATCGGCCGCTTTAATGTAATTGATGCATCAGGTCTTGTATTTACTCAGAATGCAGACGGTGCGTTTGTTAAATATGCAAACAGAGTTGTTGAGGTTTCGGCATATGCAGGTTACACAGGTCTGCTTAACGGAAACCTTATTGTAATGATTGATGCCCCAGCTTTCAAGGGCTGTGATGAAAAAAAAGTTTATGACTTTGCTGATAAAAACATTGTAGGAATGGTTACTGGCTCTTTCCCTTATCTTTTTGCAGACCAGACACTTACTGTTCAGGCGCTCGGAGCTTTCAGACTTGATAAGATTGCTTACAACAGAATTTATGCAACACTTGGTCTTAACGGTCCGATTGCAGGTAATCTCTTTTATAATTTAACAGGAACTTTTGAATTTTCATCATACAATGGCGCAAATATGAAGTTCTCTCCACTTGTAAAAGCTGATATTTCTTATTACTTCCCGATTGCAAGTGTTGGACTTAAAGCTGTATTCGCAGGAAAAGACTTTACAGGAATTACAAGTCAGACAGCGCTTGATTCCATCTCTGAACCTGAATACACAAACCTTCTTAAAGTTGGACTTAATGGTTCTGTAAAACCTGTTGACTGTCTTGTAATTAATGCTTCTGCAGATGTTGCATTTGACGGAAATAAAAATTACGAGTTGAAAGGATTCCAGGCAAAAGCCGGTGTAGATTATCAGATTACAAGTGATGTTCTTCTTGGTGCTTCTTGGACTGGATATTTTGATATCAGCAAAACTGAAGTTGATTATCAGTCAATTAATGTAAAGGCAAAAATTGCTTTCTAAGGAGTGAGTTTTATGAAAAAGATTTTTATTCTTGCATTGATTTCAATTTTAAGTGCTTCACTTTTTGCTCTTGAAGCAAAAGTAATTTCTGTATCTGGAAAAGTTCAGGTGCAGCGCGGTGCAGCCTGGGTTGATTTAAAGCCAGGTGATGTTATCAGAAAAGGGGAAATGATTCAGACTGGATTTAAGTCAGAAGCTCAGATTTCGCTTACAAGCTCAAATCAGAATTCAAAACTTACAATTGCTCCAATGTCTCGTTTGACAATTGAACAGCTTGCAGAAAATCCAAAGGCTGATAAAGCAAGTGTTTTTGTTACTACAGGTTCTGTTAAATCAGAAATTAAAAAGACTGAAGACCGCCGTGCAAGTTACACAGTTCGCGGTCCGGTAGCAACTGCGTCTGTTCGTGGTACTATAATTACTGTTTCTACAGGTTTTGATTCTGTAAGCCTTGAGACTGCAGAAGGAAATGCCGCATTCTATGAAACACCTGCTGATGCAAAAGCAGTTGCTGTATCTTCTGCTGAAGATGACAGTGCTTTTGCAAATCTTTCTGAAACAGAACTTGATACTAATCTTTATCCTGCAGCTAATGGCCTTACAACAAGCGTTAAAGAAGGTCAGAGCGCGAGCGTTTCTGGTAACCAAACAGTGTCAGTATATGACAGTGCAGTTTCTGCAGTAAGCGTTAATTCTGTTACAAACAGTGCTGCTTCGGAAGAACTGGTTGTTACTGCTGCCGGCGAAGCTGACAGTGTAAAAGAATCACCAATTACTGTAGAAAAGGTTGTTATTAAAGTTAGATTTGCAGACTAATTTCAGTTTGAAATAAATACTGCATTTTTAATAAAAATATAGGAGTAAAAAATATGTCAGTAACTAATGATATTAAAAGCCTTTTGCCACACCGCGATCCATTTCTTTTCGTAGATGAAATTATTTCATGTGACGACAACGGAAGTGTAAGCGAACACGTGTTTACAGAAAATGAATTCTTCTTTAAGGGACACTTTCCTGAATATCCTGTAGTTCCAGGTGTTATCCTCTGTGAAACAATGGCACAGGCTGGTGGAGCAGCATTAAGCTACCAGAAAAAAGTTCCAGACGGAAGCCTTTTCTTCTTCGCAACTCTTGATAAAGTAAAATTCAGAAGTCAGGTTCGCCCGGGCGATAAAGCCAGAATGGAAATCACAAACCTCCGTGTAAGTTCCAAAATGATCAAACAGGCCGGAAAATTATACGTAGGCGAAACATTGTGTGCTGAAGCCGAATGGATGTGTTTAGTAGGCGCAGCGAACTAAGTGAGCGAGCCTACGCGTAAAATCACTTCCTATCACACGCGGAGCGTCAGCGACGCATGTGTTTAGTCGGCAAAGCCGACTAAATATTGCATCTTACCATAGATGTGGTAAAATATATGATAACGATATTTGATTATGTCGTTATCATTTTTTTAGGAGGTCATTATATGGCAGATAAGAAACAATTATCAATCGGAAGACTTTGCTTGCAGATTGCATTGGCAGCATTGCTTATTATTGGTGGAATTTATGCATTCAGAGGAGCAGCTGATTTCGGTTCCCTTGCTTTGAAAGAAGTATTCAAAGGTGATGTTTTGAGAATTCTTACATACGTATTTGGTGCTATCGAAATCATCGTTGGTGTATTTCTTATTGTTGAAATTTTCGCTGGCGATATCTTAGGAAACTTCGGAAAAATTCTTAAGATTATCATTGCAGTAATGTGGTTGATTGCAATTGTACTTGCAGACATCCTTGGTGCTGGCGGAATGTTGAAGGCTCACTTCTCATTGCCTTCAATCTATGCATTTGCTCAGCATCTTATCGTACTTGGAGCAATGTTCTGCATGTTCTAATTTTAACTTAAGTTAAGATTGAAAACCTGATTTTCTTTTTCTGAAAATCAGGTTTTTTTTGTTTAAAATTCACAGGTTGTGGTGTAAAATTAACTTATGAAGAAAGTATTTTCCGTTTTAGTTATCCTGTTTAGTTTTTCAGTTTTTTTCGCTCAGACAAATTCCAATATTTCTTTAGATCAGATGAATGATGATCAGATAAAGGAATTTTTCTCAAAACATAAAAGTTTGTACGAAAATAAAAAAGCAGATTACGATCGTCTTTCTATTGAATTGAAAAATACACCAAGATATGAAAAGTTTTTCAAGGATGCAGCATTCCTGCTTGATGATTATATTTATTCGATAACCAGAGAAGAAATTGAAAAATCAGAAAAACTTAAAGTTGAAGTTGAAAAAATAGATTTTGCGCCGCTTGATTCTCAGCTTGAAAAATGGCTTGAAATGATTGATGAAAACAGAACAGTTTTTGAATCTGTAAAGGAATATTACAATAAGATTGAATGTCTTCTGAATGAAAATAGAAAAATAATTTCTGATTATGATTACAAAGTTTTTATGGGGAATATTGAATATAAAAATGCACCGAGAACTTTTGAGCTTTATGCCAATGCAATAAAAACAAAATCTTATGAAGAGGTCGAAAGACTCGTTCCTGTAATCAAAGAAATTAATCTTGCACCAATGGAAAAAAATGTAAATGATAAAATTGCAGAAATGAAAGCTTACATTGAAGAAGGCCGCTCCCTTAGAGAAAACCTTCCTCTTCAAGCTGCAGAGATTTCTGAAAAGATTGCTTATTACGAAAAGGAACTTCCATTGCCCGGAACTTTCAGTCCGATAAACCAGCAGTTTGTTTCAATGAGAAAAGCAGTTGAAACAGTTAAGGATCTTGATAAAGCAGATTTGAATAAACTCCGTGGAATTAAATCAGAACTTGATGCAGTAAAATATGATTACCTCGATAATTGTGTTGACGCATATAAAAAAGGAATTGAAATTACAAAACTTCTCGGAATGAGAATTTCAAAAGATGAAGGCTGGTCAAACCCAAAACAGCAGAGATATTATGTTGACGTAGAAAAAGAATCTCTTGCAGAGGAATATAAATTGAATGGTGCTTTGTATTTCAGTTCGGCAAAGAAAAATACAAAGAATGATCCAGCTCCTGATTTTACTGATATGTCTTACACAGATTTTCTTGTTAATCTCGGAAAACATTCCGGTAAAGAATATTCCTTTATGTTTAATAAAAAACGAAAGCCGGTTACTATCAAAGTTCCTGAAGTAAAGTAATATTCAAATAAAAATTATTCTGTTACAATACGGCTTATGACGAAAGAAGATTTATTTTTTTTAATGGAAACAAAAAAAGAATTCGAATTTGAATACAAAGGAAAAACTTATTCCTTTATGCACGAAAAAAAAGAAGGGCAGGAATTTATCAAGTTCGGAAAGCTTTATTTTGAAGAAGAATATTCTTCTTTCAATGATTTATATGCCCGTGCCGAAATTGAAAATTCCTACCTTCGTGAAGTTATAGAGTTTATAACAATTTCCTAGAACTGATATGTTCCTCAAAGATTAACAAAACTGTTGTTCTTCCATGCGTTGAGCGACACTTACAGACAACAGTTGATTTTTGACATTATCGAAGTAGAAAATGAAGAAGAGAGCAAAGAAAAATAATGACTGCCTTAGAAAAGTATTATAACAAATTCAACGAAGAACATCGTCTTACAACCCGCCACGGTATTGTAGAATTTACAACGTCCATGAAATATATTCACGATTACATTCCAGAAGGACAGAAGGTAAAAATCCTCGATGTAGGCGCAGGAACGGGACGTTATTCGGTAGCGCTTGCACGTGAAGGGCACAATGTTACTGCCGTGGAACTTGTAAAGCATAATCTTGAGGTTCTTGAAGCCAAGCATGAGAATGTTAACTGCTGGCCTGGAAATGCAATGGATCTGTCTTTTCTTCCGGAAAGCAATTTTGATATTACACTTTTATTCGGGCCGATGTACCATCTCATGACTAAAGAAGAAAAACTGAAGGCTTTTGAAGAGGCAAAAAGGGTAACTAAACCTGACGGTCATATTTTTGTTGCATATGTCCTCAATGATTACAGTGTAATTTCGTACTGCTTTAAGCAGAATAAGATAAAAGAATGTATGGAACGGAATTCACTTACTCCTGATTTCCATCAGATTCCGACTAGCGAAGATTTGTACTGTTATCTCCGCCTTGAAGATATCAATGAACTTAATTCACTAACTGGACTTTGCCGCGAAAAAATAATTGCGGCCGATGGTGCTGCTGATTATATCCGCAGAGAACTTAATGCCCTCGATGAAGAAAGTTTCGGTTATTTTATCGATTACCATCTTGCAAACTGTGAACGCCCTGAGCTTTTAGGCGCAAGCTCGCATCTTGTTGACATTCTTGTTAACAAAAAATAAATAAATCAAATACGTTAAAAATAAGAAAATTCTTAACTGGTAGTTAATGAAACATTCTGCCAGTTGTGTTATTTTTTAAGTAATGAAAAGAATCATTACTAAGAAATTAATCTGCTGTCTTGCTGCAGCTTTTATGTTTAATGCATTTACTCAGACTCAGGAAGAAACAGCTTCAAAGACTTCCTATCCACTTTCAAATCTTCTCTGTGGTTATTTGGAAAATGATCTTGATCTTCAGAAGCTTACTCTTGAAGTTGAGAAAGCAAATCTTTCTCTTGAACAGATTAAGATTAATCAGGGCTTTGATATAACTCTTTCAACAGGAACTATGTCTTTTTACTCAAACGGAAACGGTACAAACATTTCTGTAAAACCGTCAATCAAAGCATCGCTTCCTTCAGTTAAGAATCTTTCTGCAAGTGCATCCAGCGACTATCAGCTCAACACAAATTCAAACACAAGTACTTTAAAAGATACAAAGCTTTCTGTAAGCTGTGATATTCTTTCAAAAACAGAAGTATAGCAGAAAGTAACTCTTCTTAAAAGCGAAAGAACTGTTAAAGAAACTAAAAGAAAACTTGAAGCAACTGCACTTGCTGCAGAAAAGTCTTTTTATACGGAACTTAATTCTCTTCTTCTTGAAGTTAATTCGATTTATACATACCTTCAGGATGTTTATACTCATAAGCTTGATTTTGATAAAATCAAGGCGCAGGGATATTCAAAGACAAGTTCTACTTACCGAATTGCCGAAATGAAAGTTCTTACTGGAGAGCATGACATTGAAACTTCATTAAGAAATTTAAAACACGATATTATTCTTTTCTATCAGCATTGTGGAATAACTCTTGAAATCGATGAAAGCAAAAAACTTGAGGAATATATTCCGACTGATATTCCAGAAGTTACAGCAATTAATTTTGGTTCTCTTCCAAAGGAAAAATTTTCTGAAATTGAAAAAGCAAAATGGACTTACGAAATTAATTCCATGATCCGCAAAGCTGACAAGTTTTTTACACTTGGAGTTAATGCAGGTTATACCTTCAATAATTCAACAGGAAATGCTTATGCAGATACAATTGATGCCGGTGTTTCAACTGTAATCGGCGGTGTCGGACTTAATGCAGGTGTCAGCGTTCCTGTTGGAGTTGCTGATTCTTCACCGATTTTTACCTTGTCAGCATCTATTTCACCAAATACTTTCAGAACAAGAAGTATTACAGAAAAAACTTACAGCCTTACAGAGCAGCAGGAACTTCTTGATATTAAAACTGCAGAAAAAAATTACGACAGTGCTTTAGTAGACTGTAATCAGTCTGTAGTCAATCTCGACTGGGAAAAAGGTTCAGTAAAAGAAAACTATGATCTTTACTGTTCAACAGAAAATGACCTTCATCGTTATTACAATATGGGAATCGTTACAGAAAGCGAATGGCTTACTGCATTGAATAACCGTAACCTTTATCAGATTAAAATCGAATTAAATAAAATTTCATATATTTTGTATAACAACTCGGTATGTTCAAAGTTTGTTGATTTATATGAAGAATCAGAGGAGAAATAATCCGGTGAAAAAACTTAGCAAAAAAGTAAAGACAATAATTATTATTTCTGCTGCTGTTGTTGCAGTGCTTGCAGCAGCGGTTACAATTAAAAATTGCAGTTCTGGAGCAGTCAAAGGTTCTTCAGAATATACTGTTACAAAAGAAACTTATGAAAATGTAATTGAAATTTCTGGAACTGTAGAAGCTGCTCAGGAACAGACTTTACAGGCTTTAAGTGACGGTACGGTTCTCGGAGTTTATGTTAAAGAAGGAGATCATGTTAAGAAGGGTGATGTAATCATTCAGCTTGATGATTCAACCCAGCAGTATAATCTTGCAAAACAGGATTACAGTATTGCAACTGCATCAATTACCGGATCTGCGCGTGAACTTAGTCTTCTTAAAACAGAAAGAAAGGCGCTCGTACAGAAAGTTGCAGACCGCAAGGTTGTTGCAACCTTTGACGGTTTGATTGCAAAACTTGATGTTTCAGTCGGAGATTCCCTTGAAGCAAAAGACTCTGTCGGTAATCTGGTAAATGTTGATTACTTGATTGCAGAAGTTGAAGTTGCAGAAACTGATGTAGGAATGCTTAAGGTTGGACAGAAGGTTGAATTTACGTTTGCTGCTTATAAAAACAAGACTGTTTACGGTTATGTAGAAAGCTGGCCTGCAATCGGTGAAATAACTTCACGCGGTGCAACAGTTGTAAAAGCAAAAATCAGAATTGAAGATTATCCTGCAGAGATTCTTCCTAATTATTCATTCACGGGAAAAATCCAGATTTCTGAACCTGAAGAATATCTGCTTGTAGAACGTTATGCTGTAGGCTTTGAAGATAAAAAACCTTATGTTGTTAAGAAAGGTTCAAGTGAAAAAATCTTTGTTGAAATGCGTCCTTACGGAAGTGAAACTGTAAAAATTATTTCAGATAAGATTAAAGAAGGTGATGTTCTTGTTCAGCAGACAAAGCCTAAAACTTCTGGCTCAAATAGAAATATGTCAAGAAATAATAAATCTGGTTCTGGTAAAAACAGCGGACCAGGTGGAATGGGCGGCGGTTTCAGACCTCCAGCACGATTCTAATAAAAAGGAAAACTTTGAATAAATAAAATTCCTGAAAAAAACAACAGGAATGAAGAAAGAATAAACGGAAAAACAAGTATGACAGTAGTCGAACTGGATAACGTAAAAAAAATATATGCAATGGGTGACGCAGAAGTTCATGCGCTTAAAGGCGTAAGCTTTAAGGTTGAACAGGGTGAATTCATTTCTATTATGGGACCTTCAGGTTCTGGAAAATCTACCTGTATGAACATGATTGGCTGTCTTGATACACCAACAAGCGGAAGCGTAAAAATTGACGGAAAAGAAACTGCAAAGATGAATGAAACTGAACTTGCAGTATTACGCAATAAAACAATCGGTTTTGTTTTTCAGCAGTATCATCTGATACCTTCAATGACTGTAATCGAAAACGTAATGCTTCCGCTTAAATACAAAAGAGTTGAACACAGCGCAAGAGTTGAACTTGCAAAAGAAGCCCTTAAAAAGGTCGGCCTTGAAAACCGTGAAAATCACAGACCAAGCGAGCTGTCCGGCGGTCAGAAGCAGCGTGTCGCAATTGCCCGAGCAATTATTGCCGAACCGAAAATTATTCTAGCAGATGAACCTACTGGTGCGCTTGATACTAAAACAGGTGTTCAGGTTATGGATTTGTTCCGCGAAATCAACAAAAGCGGAACAACAATTATTATCGTTACTCACGATCCTAGAATTGGAGATTCCACAGAACGCTGTATAAAAATTCTGGATGGTCTTTTATGTTAGAAGATTTTTTGTATGCCCTTCAGGGTTTTAAAAGAAACAGAACAAGAACATTCCTTTCTCTGCTTGGTGTCATTATCGGTGTTGCAGCCGTAATCGTAATTACCAGCATGGGAAACAGTTCTACCAAACAGGTTAAAGATACTTTTGGAACAAGCGGCCTTGATGTTGTAAGTGTCAGTAAAGGTTTTATGAGAAGAAACAGAGACTCAGTAACTCTTGTTTTTGATGAGTCGTTCCGTGAAGATATGTTTGATAATTTGTCAGATATAAAAAAAATCTGGTACAAGAATAACTTGAGTGCAACTCTTGCTTACAAAGATACCTCTGCAAGCTCAACCTGCAGTGCAATCGAATACGGTTATCTTGAAATGTATAATATTGAGCTTGAAGCTGGCCGTTACTTTAATGTCACTGATAACGAAGAAGGAATGCAGAGAATTATTCTTAGTCACACAATGGCTGAAAATCTTTTTACTGATGCATCTTCTGCCGTTGGTCAGCATATTAAGGTTGTTGCTGATTCTGTTACCTTCAGTTTTGAAGTTATTGGTGTTACAAAAGATTTAAGCACAGGAATGGAAACAGGAACTGCATTTATTCCACGCGGATTCTATGCAAAAAAAATTAAGCCAAACCCGAATGCAGATACTGTTCTTGTTCAGGTATCATCTGCAGAAAAATCTACAGAAATGGCAACTGCAATAACTGAATATTGTAACAGCATCACAGGAACAGAATCAGTTCGCGTAATGTCAATGCAGACAATGCTTGAACAGATGAGTTCCATTACAAATACAATGAGCATTCTTCTTGCAGCCGTTGCCGCAATTTCGCTTCTGGTAGGTGGAATCGGAATTATGAACATCATGATTGTAACAGTAACAGAACGCCGTCAGGAAATTGGAATCCGAAAAGCTCTCGGTGCTAATCCTAAAGATATTATCCAGCAGTTCCTTATTGAGTCAGCAAGCATTACAGTCATCGGCGGAATAATCGGAGTAATTCTTGGAATTATCTTAAGTCTTGGTGTTGAATATTTCAGATCAATGAGTTACACAGTCAACTTTAATGCATGTATCATTGCCTTTGTGTTTTCAGTATTTGTAGGAATTTTCTTCGGTCTTAATCCTGCAATTAGGGCATCAAAACTGGATCCGGTTGACGCACTGGCATCATAGGTAATACAAACAATACGGGTTTTCGAAATCCGTATTGTTTGTGTATTAATAATTATTTAGATCTTACCAATAAAGTATTTTTTCTTACCACGACGGAAGATCAAAATCTGGCCTTCAATTGCCATGGCTTTTGTGATTACTGTTGATTCATCTGTGATAACGTCTCCGTTTACAGAAACTGCTTTACCTGTGATGAATTCGCGGGCTTCACGGCGGCTTGATGCAATCTTGTTGTTAACGAGAACATCAATTAATGGAAGTTCTTCTTTGTATTCGAATGAAGGAACTCCGCCGAGTCCTGCCATAATATCTTTTACAGAAAGTCCTTTAAAGTCTCCTGCAAACAATTTCTGGCTTACCATAACGGCGTTGTCGGCTTCTTCTTTACCGTGAATGTCTTTTACAACTTCCCATGCAAGTGTCTTCTGTGCAATACGTGTTTCAGGAGCAGCCTGCTGCTGTGCGTAAACATCTTCAATCTGTTCTTTAGTAAGGAATGTGAATACTTTAAGGTATTCCAATACCTTTGAGTCATCAGAGTTGATGAGGTACTGATAGATTGCATATGGTGAAGTTTTTTCTTTGTCGAGCCAGAGAGCATTTCCTTCTGATTTACCGAACTTCTTTCCTGTAGGGTCAAGAATCAATGGCATTGTAAATGCGTAAGCTGTTTCGTTTGCGATTTTGCGGATAAGGTCAACACCAGTTGTGATGTTTCCCCACTGGTCGCTTCCTGCTACCTGCATGATACATTTCTTTTCCTGGAAGAGGTGAAGGAAGTCATATCCCTGCAAAAGCATGTAAGAGAATTCTGCAAAGGTAATTCCTGTTTCGAGACGGCGGCGGATGATGTCTTTATCAAGCATGTAGTTTACGTTGATGTACTTACCGATGTCACGAAGGAATCCGAGGAATGTATAATCTTTCATCCAGTCATAGTTATCAACAAGTTCTGCTGATGGAACAAGTGATGTAATCTGTGAACGGATTCCGTTGATGTTGTTGTTTACTGTTTCTTCAGAAATGATTTCGCGTTCTGCTGTTGGGCGTGGATCTCCGATACGGCCAGTAGCACCGCCGCAGAGAAGTACCGGATGGTGTCCTGCATTTGCAAGGCGTTTTGCCATACAGAGAGAAGAGTAGTGTCCAAGGTGAAGTGAATCAGCTGTAGGGTCTGTTCCCCAGTAGAAAGAAAAAGGTGAACCGTCGAGTACCTTCTGCAATTCGCTTTCTTCGCCTGCAACGTCTTTAATAAGTCCGCGCCATTTTAAATCTTCAAATAATGTCATTCTATTTATTCCTTAAAATTATATTTTTTTTATTTTCGTTTTGATTTTTGCTTCGAATGTAGCATACGATACCAAGTGCAGTTCCAAATACAATCATCATAAAGCAAAGTATCTGTCCTGTGGAAATATTAAGCAGCGAAGTGTTTGTATACAAATCTGCAGCTTTGTTCCCAAGTTTGTAACCCATATCTTCATCAGGCATTCTGAAATATTCAATGATGAATCTTACAAAACCATAACCTACGATATAGAAAGCACTTAAGAATCCGTCAAATGGTTTCTTCTTTCTCAAGAACCACATGCACAGAAAAAGGAATAATCCTTCAAAGAATGCTTCGTACAGCTGACTCGGATGACGTGGAAGATTTACATAACCATTTGCAGGAATTGTCATTCCTACAGAGTCAGCAAATTCCTTGACCCATGGAATCGAAGCATCAAATCTTCGCGCACCAGGAAAAGTCATACCCCATGGCATTGTAGTAATGCGTCCATAAAGTTCGCCGTTTAAGAAGTTTCCGAGACGACCGAAGGTATAACCGCACGGAATTGCGATTCCCATTACGTCCATCCACTGCATCAAAGGTCTTTTATGTTTCCAGCACCAGAATACCATTCCAAGGAAGCCGCCGATGAATCCGCCGTGATAAGACATTCCCGCAAGCCCTGTAAAGTGCATGTCCTTGTCAAACGGCCAGAAAATAAGCCACGGCGCTTTTAAATATTCCCCGTCAGGATTATAAACAAGGCAGGCAAAAACTCTGGCGCCAATCAGAAGAAAAATAATTCCGGTAGCAATAAAGCTTAATACTTCATCTTCTGTTGCTTTCTTTTTAGGGGAATCTAAAGCTCCTTCCTTAAAAAGTTTAGTAAGAATCCAGTATGCAAAACCAAATGCAAAAACATACATAAGGCCATACCAGCGTAAAAATCCTACGCCTGGAATAATTTCAGGATGAATCCAGGAAGGATAGTTAAGATAGAGAAAACTCATATTTTAAATCCTTGTTGAACAGCTTTTACTAATTTTGATTTCAGCATTGTATTTTCTTTTCTTACCTGAGTAAGTTCATACTGCTGAGTTTTTATTGTTTCAATTAATTCGCCGGTTGTAAGTGCACCGCATCCAAGAAGGTCCTGAATGTCTCCCATCTTGAGTTCAAAATCTTCTTCTGCTTCTTCCTGAGCAACATCAAAGGAATCTGAAGTTGAATCGTAAGTCGGTGTAAATTCATCACCAAAGTTTACAGTTTCTGAAGCGAGAACTTTTTCTGCAATTCTGTAAATTGCCTGAGAAAGAATGCACTGTGGTTTATAAATGATAATTGGAAGTCTGCTTGAAAGCGCTTTGTCTTCCAGGGAATCTCTGTAGAGAACGCCAAGGTGTTCAATATTAAGTCCCAGATACTGATTACATGAAGTTCTGATTCTCTGTGCACGGTCTGCATCTTTAGGATCTTCAATCATGTTCATGATGAGGCGAGGCTTGAACAGCTTGAGATTGTTTTCAAATTTTGCAGCGCTTACAGGATCGACTTTTGCAATTTCTTCGATAAGCTTTGGAACATAAAGTCTCTGCAGAGTTGTCGAATCCTGTTTAAGCTTTGTAAGCATTTTTGCCGCATCAGTTGAAGGTTTAAATGTGGAATGCATAAGTCTGAACACTGCATTCTTGAGAAAAAGATATCCATTTAAAGTTGCTGTAACTGTCGGCGCTGAAACAACAATTCCCTGAGGAGAAAGCAGGAATAAATCCAGAATGATCTGATGAGTGCCGGCACCAAGGTCGATTACCAGGTAATCACAGTCAACGTTTTTGAATGCCTTGATGAGTTTGTTTTTCTGTGGTGCTTTCAAAGTTGAAAGGCCAGGAATTTCTGAATCGCCGGCAATAAAATACAGGTTAGGGTAATCAGTTTTAACAATGATATCATTGAAATCGCCGTGACCTGTCAGCCAGGTTCCAAGTCCCTGTTTGGGTGACTGAACGCCAAGAACAAGGTGAAGGTTCGAAGCACCTAAGTCGAGATCAGCTAATACTACTTTTTTTCCGCTCTGACCAAGAGCAATTGCGAGGTTTGCGGACAAAAGGCTCTTACCGACACCGCCTTTTCCGCTGGCAACTGGAATTATTTGCATAACCGTAATTATACCATAAATAGAGAAAAATTCACAATAACGACTGTTCAAACCGTAATTGTTTATATGTTACTTGCTGTAACTTTAACAAATCATTATTTTTTTTCTATTGAAAACGCAAAATGTTTAGACTAAAATAGAACAGTGCTTGTTTGCACTGCCGATACGGTATTTTGGAGCATTATGAAATTAGGTATTTTTAAATCAAAATTTGCAACTCTTATAATTGCATTCACAGGTTTCTTTCTTTCTGCAGGCTGTGCCCAGTCTCAGAAACAATCATTAGTTGACGATAGTCAGTATCTGAGAAACTTTTTTACAATTTATAATTATGTCCAGCAGTTCTATGTTGAAGAAGTTGATGCAAAAACTCTTTACGAAGGCGCTCTTAAGGGAATGATGGAATCTCTCGGAGATCCATACACTGTATATCTTGACGTTCAGGATATGCGCGGCCTTTCTGATACAACAAGCGGAAACTTCTACGGAGTAGGACTTTCTATTTCAAAACCAAATAAAAATACAGCAGAGAAACCTGCTTATGTTGACGTAGTTTCACCAATTGAAAACTCACCTGGATTTAAAGTCGGCATTCAGTCTGGCGACAAAATCATTGAAATCAACGGAGAACCTACAGCTCCAATGAGCATGGAAGATGTCCTTTCAAAACTTCGTGGTCCTCGCGGCGAAGGAGTTGAAGTAACTATCCTCCGCGGAAAAACTGTAACTTTCAAAAAAGTAATCATCCGCGATCTTATTCAAGTTCCAACAATTGAATATTGTAAAATCGGAAATATCGGTTACATGCGTCTCATTCAGTTTACTCCTGATTCAGCACCTGGAGTTGAAAAGGCAATCAAGTCTTTTGAAGAAGAGGGCGGATACGATGGATTAATCATTGACCTTCGAAATAACCCGGGCGGACTTCTCGACAGCGCAGTTAAGGTTGCTGACAAGTTTATTGATTCAGGCGTAATCGTTTCTACAAAGAGCCGTATTTCAACAGAAAATAAATCTTTCTCGGCAACTAAGAAAGCAACAATCGTTAAAAAAGGAACTCCAATTGTAGTTCTTATCAACAGAGGTTCTGCAAGTGCTTCAGAAATTCTTTCTGGTGCTCTTAAAGATTATCATGTTGCATATCTTGTAGGTGAAAGAACATACGGTAAAGGATCAGTTCAGCAGGTAATTCCGCTCATTGAAAAAGACGGAACTAAAGACGGTGTAAAACTTACTGTTGCACGTTATTACTCTCCGACAGACTGTAATATCGACAAAATCGGAATTCCACCGGACAGAGAAATCAAGGACGGAGAATATTCTGATGAAGAAACAAAAGCCTTTATCAAAATGACAGAAGACCGCGTAATTGAAAAATATGTAGAAGCTCATCCGAATATGACAGAAGCAGATATTTCAAAATATGCAGACGAATTGAATGCAGAATACAAAATTAATAAGCGTCTTCTCCGCCGTTTGATTCGTGTTGAAACACGCCGTACAAAATCTATGCTCAAGTACGATCTTGATTATGACATTCAGCTTGTAGAAGCTCTTAAGATCGTAAAGTCAAAAGATTTCAAGGAACTTGTTGCTTCAACAAAGAGCCTCGAAGACCTTCAGGCAGAAGCTGAAAAAAACGAAACTGCAGAGAATAATTAATCTATGCGTCAGTTTGTTGTAGATACAGAACCAGACTCAAAGGGAATGATTTACATTTCCGGCAAAGATTTTAAATATATCCGTCAGGTGCTGCGTCTTAATGTCGGTGATATGATTAAAGTTGCGTGCAAAGGAAATTCCTTTGATACAACTTTATGTGTGATAGATGAAAGTAAAAAGAAAATTGCACTTCAGGTTTGTGACGTACAGCCTGAAGAAAACTTGAGTAAACCATCAGATCCTGACAAGATTCAATTCTGGCTTTTGCAGTTTATTCCAAAGCCCCAGAAGATGGAGCTTATCGTAAGGCAGGCAGTAGAAAACGGAACAGCTGTAATTGTTCCCGTTGTCGGAGAGTTTACTCAGAAAGGTTCTGAAAATATTCTCAGTAAAAAATCAGAACGAATTGACCGCATTATAAAAGAAGCAAGACAGCAGAGCGGCTCGCCTGTTGAGACAAAAGTTCTAGAACCGGTTTCGCTTAAAGAAGCGCTTAAAATCATTGCAGAAAAAGAATCAGAAGTCAAAGCAGAAAATAAAAGTTCTGTAAAAATTTCTCTATATGAACGGAATGAAGATTCTGTTACAATACATGAAGCAGTTTCAAATGCTGCTTCACAAAACAAAACTGGTTTTGCAGTTGCCGCAATCGGCTGCGAAGGCGGAATCAGTCCGAAAGAAATTAACTTGCTTAAAGAGTCCGGTTTTAGTACAGTACATTTTGATGTTAATATATTGCGCTGCGAAACAGCCAGTCTTTACGGAATGGCCGCTCTGCAGACCACAGTATTGGAGTTTAAAAAATGGCAATTGAAAGAATAAAAGTATTAGGCGTTCCCGTAGACGTATGCAGTTCGGAAGATTTTGAAAATGAAATCATGGAACTCCTTGCACGCCCAGGAGCAAAACAGATTGTGTTCCTTTCGGTATGGGGTCTTTTAAAAGCCAGAGGAAAGAACAATTTTGCAGAATGTGTTGAAAATGCTGATCTGGTTCTTCCTGTTTCAAAAAGTATCATAAAAGGAGCTGCCTTTTTACAGAAAAAAGTTCCTTCAAGATATAATATGTTTACAACTGTCATCAACCTTTTATCAATTCTTGATTCACATCTTAAGACTCTTTACATGCTTGGCGGACGAAAAAAAGTTTTGCAGAAATCGCGTAATAATGTAAAAAAAACATTTCCTAACCTGAACATTGTCGGTTGTTATGTAGGCTACTATCCGCGCAGCATGGAAGACAATATCATTCAGGCTATCTATAAAGCATCACCATCAATGGTTCTTGTTTCAGACGGAATCAAAGAAAAAGAATGCTGGGCATACAACAGACGCAACAGATTCTCAAACAGCATTTTTGTTTATTACAAAGATGCATTCGGAATTTTTTCTGAACATACAAAGAGAGTCAAGGAAACTACCTTTGAAAAAGGCCTTGAAATCTTCCAGGAAATATTAAGAAATCCGTTAAAAATTTTCTTGATTTTCCCATTCTTGTATTATAAACTTTTATTAGTCTGGTATAGGGTATTTAAGAAATAACTCGTACAAAATTGAAAAAAGTTAAATTAGCATTATTACATGAAAATCCTGAACTAGCAGCTTTGGTAAACTATTCAAGTAAAAAAGACTGTCAGTTTTTTTATTCGCCTCATTCATCTGCAAAAGAAATTCCTTCTGATGCGCTTGTTCTAGAATCTTCGACTGATCTGTTTAGAAAACAAAGTCCTGATAAATCATTCCAGAATTCCATGACCTGTTCATCAGAGATGGTGATAAATACTTCTTTGCAAAGCCTTGAAAAAAATGATAATACAAAGACTGATTCAATCTGTGACAAGAAAACAGAATTTATTGTAGATCAGAAGGTTCATGCAGACAAAAACTTTTCTGCCGTTATCGGAAATTCCGAAGCTATCAGAAAAGTCAAAAGAGAACTTTATTTTGTAAGTGATAAAGAATGCAAGGTGCTGTTCTGTGGAGAAAGCGGTACTGGAAAATCAATGCTCGCCCGCATTCTTCATCAGATCAGTCTTAGAAAAGATTATAAATATGTAAGTGTTAATATCGGTGCCTTGCCTAAGGAATTGATAGAATCAACTTTGTTCGGAACAGTGAAGGGTGCCTTTACTGATGCCAGGGATAAGAAAGGACTTATTCACCTTGCAGAACACGGAACAATTTTTCTTGATGAAATCGGAGAAATGCCGCTGTCGTGTCAGACAAAACTTCTGCATACATTGGATGACGGTTCGTTCAGAAAAGTCGGAAGTGAAGTTGAAGAAAAAACAGATGCAAGATTTATTTTTGCTACAAATGCAAACCTTAAAGAGCTTGTAAAGAACAAACTGTTCCGTGAAGATTTATACTGGCGGATTGCAGAATTTGTAATCAATGTTCCACCGGTAAGGACAAGAGAAGAGGATTCAGTTCTCATAGCAGAAAGAATGCTTCAGGAAATAAACGAAAAGAACAGAAAGCATTATCTTCTGACAGATTCTGCAAAAGATAAACTCATGACGCATAAGTGGCCAGGCAATATCCGCGAAATAAAATCCTGCATTAATATTGCGACAATATTTGCTCAGTCTGATTTTATTGATGCTGATAATATAAAGTTTGAACAGTAACTTAATCGTCAGTCTTCTGCTTTGAACTTAAGCCGGAAGCTTTTGAAAAAATCTTTTCAAGATATTTAAGTTCCCCTTCTGATAAAGCCGCTCTTGATAAAATATCTTTCCAGAAACGTTCCTGATCATCTCGCCCTGTAATTTTAAAGAAACCGATTTTCTGAAGATCATCAGTAATTGATTTAACACCGCTTTCGATTCTTGAAAGAGAAATGGGCGTAAATCCGGAACCTGAAAATCCTTTAGAGGATTTCTCATTCTGTCTGAACATATGGTAGCAGATAATCTGAACGGCATGCGAAAGGTTGAGCGAAGCAAAGTCAGGACATGAAGGAATCGTAACAGCTTCCGTACATTCATTTACTTCGTCATCAGTAAGACCAGTTCTTTCGTTTCCGAAAACAACGGCAATTTTTGCATCACTTGAAGTCAGGCTGTCAGCCTTTTCTGCAGCCTCTTCCGGAAAATAATAAGTGTCGCGTCTTTTTTTTCCTTTGCGTCTTGTAGTTCCAAAGGCAATCGAACAGTCTTTTACAGCTTCTGTAATGCTTGAAAAGAATTCACAGTTATCCCAGAGGTCAACGGCATGGATTGCAAGAATGCGCACTCGTTCGTCATCAAAATCTTCTCGTTTACCGACAATCCGAAGGTGTTTGATGCCGTTATTCGCCATTGCGCGGCAGGCAGCTCCAATATTACGGCTTTCTTCTGGTCGAGCCAGGACAATGTGTATATTTTCAAGTTTCATAACCTAAAAATAACACTTTTTTACGATTATTTCCATCTAAAAAAAGTTTATAAAATCTCCATTTTCCTTATATTTATTTGACAATTTGCCGATATTAAGTTAACATAATTATATATCTTTAAAAGTTTGTACCTGCTAGAGGGAGAAGTATGACAAATAATAATAATCTCGTTCCTGGATTTAACGACGAGAAAGATGACAGCCTTAAGATTACTCTTGATAAAATCGAAGACGTTCCTAATTGTCTAAGTATTATTTTGAACGGATATGTAGATACATACAATTCAAGTTTCTTTCAGAAAAGAATAGCAAAAGTTGTTGAAGCTGGATATGTTAATCTCATTTTTAACTGTGCAGCATTGAATTATGTTTCATCAACAGGTATTGGATCATTTACAGCATTCTTAAAAATGGTTAAACCAAAAGGCGGAGATATCGTTCTTCTCGAAATCCAGCCTAAAGTATACGAAGTATTCCAGCTTTTGGGATTCTCTCAGTTCTTTAATATTAAAAATTCTACAGAAGAAGCAATTACACACCTTAAGAGTGATGCTCCTGTTACAAGCAGTGTATTCCCTAAGGTATTTGCATGTCCTGTTTGTTCAAAACGCCTCAAGGCATCAAGAGCAGGACGCTTCAGATGTTCTGAATGTAAATCAATTCTTGCAATTGACGGACAGGGCCAGGTATTCCTCGGCTAATATTGGTTACGGCACTTAATATGGTGTATGTAAAGAAAGCCTTTTCGGTTAAACCGGAAGGCTTTTTTTTATGCCTGAGCGGCTTTTTGATGGAAAATCGGTGGATAATGTATCGTAAACTTAACATTTTTAAATGTGGATAACTTGTGCAAAACTTGTAGGTTTTCTGCAATTTGATGTGGAAAACTTATAAAATCTCCAGAATTCGACATTAATAAACGTAAATACTAAATGCAAGTTTATAAAAATTTATGCTAAATTCTTATAATATAAGGAATTAGAAATGTTTCACGGACCATGTAAGTAAATCCTTATATTATATATAAATGGCGCTGAATTGTTTGTATAGTATAAATATATATAACTCTTGTGTTGAAAATCGGTGGATAACTTTGTTGAAAACTTTACGGGCTGTGGAAATTCCCTTTGAATGTATTTTAATGCATAAGAAGATAATTTATGAAAAAACGGGGCTTTCTGTTGGACTAATGTGCCCATATCATGTTATTCTATAGGGTATAATGAGAACATTTCTTTCAGTATTGATTTCATATATAGTTTTGTGCGTTGTAGGAATTATAATCTGTTCTGGACTTTTTATGGTTTACATCGGCTGTATGAACTTTGTTGTCGGACAGCCGCTTGATCTTTTCTCCTTCAACGCATTAAAGGCTGGTCTTGATTTATCAGTGCCGCTTGTTGTTGTTTTTATTCCGATGTTCCTGATTCTATCTTTGATTAAACATTCAAGACGAAACCGCATTATAGGAATCATTACAACTTTTGTTTTGAGTGCTGCATCCTGGGGTGTGGGAATTCCTGCTTACCTCAAATATTTAAAATCAGATACAGGTATTATCCAGATGGATAAGAAAAAACTTTCTGCCGGCTACTTCAGATTTTCAGAAAATAATATTTATTATTTTACAAATGTTACTGCTTCAAAAAAAGCAGACGGTATTATTATTGATGTTACTAAAACTCAGACAGAGGACAAGGAATTTTCGATTATCAGCAATCAGCAAATTACCATTCCCGGTTCTGAAGATTTTTCAGATATTCTTGTAAAGCGTTCAATTGAAATTCCTGATATGCTCAGATATTTACTTGCGGATTTATATTACATCGGTGTCTGTGCTAAAAATTCCCTGAGCCGCTCGTGGTTGAGCTGGGGCTTCTTCTGCCTTTTCGGTCTTGCACTGTTTTTTGTTTTTACACTTTCGAGGGGAAGCAAGTGGAGAATGATAAATGCATTCGGTGTTCTTTTGGGAACCGGAGTTGTTCTTAAGCTGAATGCTGTCTGCTATGGAATAACTGCTTACAAACAGTTTTTTCCGTTCCTTCCGTCATTGAATCAGAAATTAAAATCTGCAGGATGGATTTTTTCTCAGATGGAATCTCCGCTCAGTGTAGTTGTAAATCTTTCATTGATTTTAATATTCATCATTATCGGAATTATCGCACTCCTTGTCGGAGGCTCGAAGAAAACTGCTGAAGATGGAGGTGAAGAATAATGAAAAAAATACTTACCGGATTGCTTTCATATTCAATCATTGCTTTCATCGCGTGTACCCTTATGGGAATGTTCGGAATCTCTGTTCCTGATTTAATTCCTCAGGATGTAATGAAGTACAGATGGAACAACGGTTTTCTCGTTTCAATGGTTGCTCTTCCTTCAATTTGTATTACAGGACTTCTTCTTGGCTGTGCTGTTCATTTTGGTGATGTAAGGGCTCCGTATAAAATCAGATTTTCTTCGGCAATTGTTTCTGCATTCAAAACAGTAATGATTGTCTGTGTCGGCCTTACATTAATTCTTTCTCTTGCACATGACGTGTTTGTTCCAAACATGGAACTTCGCAAAGTTGAAATGGAACAGAAGCCAGAACTGATAAGGCAGTATCTTGTACTTTCAAGAAATTATCTTTCAAAGAGCTTTAAGAATTATGAATACGCAAACCTTGCAAACTTCTATGCAAAGCGTGTTCAGGAACTTGATCCGAAAAACGAAGAGTCAAAGGAACTCGTTCGCCGTTCAGAACTTTCTGCTGCAGACAAGGCAAATCAGCAGAAGGAGAAAAATACTTCTCAGTCAGAAAAGTACAATGAACCTTCACTTGGTTTATCAACTGTTGCCGAAACTGTTGACCTGACAGAAATTAATAAGATTCATTCCTCGTCTGTTTATGAACTTCTGCTGCAGGCAGAAAAAATGTTTGAAGAAAGAGATTATCTTGGCGCGCATTATTACGCACAGATGGCAGTTAAGGTTGCAGACCTGAAAGATGTTAACCTTGACCGTGCAAGAGATCTTGCGAACAAAGCCTGGAATGTTCTTTCAGAAGCACAGGCAGAAGTTTTAACTGAAGAAAATAAATTCTTCCGCAGAAAAGTTGAAGGATACACAAAGCTTATGGCTGGTGATTATCTTTCTGCTTATTATATTTTCCAGACACTTGCAAATACAAAAATTAATTACGCAAGAGACACTGATGTAAAGCGTTATCTTAACCTTTCACGTTATCAGTTAACACAGGAATATTTCTTTATCGATGAAACAACAGATAAAGATACATTTGAAAGTGCAGAAAATGTTTACTTCTCGCTTCATCACGGAAACGGTGCTTATGATATTTTCTATATCAAAGGAATCACCGACGTAAAGCAGACCGGCAATATGGTTCGCTATCTTCGTGAAGTTCATATTTATTCCTTTGACCAGTACGGCGACTTCGAAAAATCAATGGTTGTTCCGTATGCAAAAATGCTTTCTGTTTCGATTGATACAATCAGCGAAGAAAAAATTAAAGAACTCAGAATTAATCCTGAATGGGAATCTATTCCATATCTTCTGTTGTGTTCTGTAGACCGCGACAGAGAAGACATCAGAGTTTATCCTGTTTATTCAGATAAGAACGGAGAAAAAACTGAAGGTTCAAATCAGATTCTTCTTTCTATGCCTTATGATGACTTTGGCGTTATCAGTAAATGTACAAACGGAATTTCTAAACTGAATATGTGGAGTCTGAACAAGATGAAACGTTCTGCTGACTCTTACGGATATTCAAATGAACTGATTGTACAGTCAATGCTCAGAAGTGTTTTCTATCCGTTTGTAATTATGTTCCTGCTTCTTCTTGCAGCAGTTGTTGCATGGAATTACAGACTGACAAATAATAATCTTTTTAAGTTTGTATGGGTTTTTACACTTCCATTTATAAACATCATTCTTTATGGTGTAGTCGGATATTTTGATTTCTCAATCAAGCTTATGAACTTTATCTTTATTGGTGTTGCAGGTGTTAAAGGTGCATTGTTCCTTGGGCTTGCATTCTACATGCTTGGAGTAATTCTTATGAGCGTAATATTCCTTGCAAGAAAAGGTGATTAATTAATATGGATTTAATACAGAAGTTTTACAGTGATATCGAAAAAATTAAAAAACACAACCGTGACGGTTCCGGAAAGCTGGATGCAGCAAATGTAAAAAAACAGATTGCAAGTCTTTTCGAAAACAATAATCGCGGAATGTGTGAGCTTCCTCATTCGCTTTGTGATTACTGGATTACAGAATATGTTCAGCCTGAACTTGATTCTGGAAGTTCAGAAATCAGTGCTGCTGTAATTGACAAGCTTGCGGCTATGTATGCATTCCTGATAGAAGAGCCTGACACAGATGCTTTGAACGAAAGCGACTGGAAGGTTATCGGAGAAGCTGTAAATTACGAAGCAGAAGATCTTCCTATCGAAGTTTTAACTTCGCTTATGAAAACTCTTGTAGAAAAACAGGCTTATTAATTCATGTCAGATTTATATTCAAGCTGTGAGCAGTGTCCGAGAAAATGCAGGGCTGACAGAAATATCAATACCGGTTTCTGCGGTGAAAAAAAACAAATCAGAATTGCAAGTGCGTGCCTTCATTTTGGTGAAGAACCTTTAATTACAGTCTTTGGCGGCTCGGGAACTATTTTCTTTACCGGCTGCACATTAAGGTGTTCGTTCTGCCAGAATTATCAGATTTCTCAAAAGGGAATGGGACGCGAAGTTTCAAAAGAGGAATTTGTAAAAATCTGTCTTGATCTTCAGAAGGCAGGTGCTGAAAATATCAACCTTGTTACAGGAAGCCATGTAATTCCACTTGTGGCAGAATATTTAAAAGCATGTCGTGAAGGCGGAGTAACAATTCCTTTCTGCTGGAACAGCTCTGCTTACGAAACTGTTGAGTCTCTCGAACTTTTAAAAGGTCTTGTAACAATCTGGCTTCCTGATTTGAAAACCTTAAACAGTGAAGTTTCTAAAAAACTTTTTGCGGCAGAAGATTATCCTGAGGTTGCGTCAAAAGCAATTGCGTGGATGATTAAAAACAATCCGCTGACAGTTGAAGAACACAAAGCCATCGACCGCGAAACAGGAAAGAAAACATCAAAAGAAAAAATGACACAGGGTGTAATCATCCGTCATTTATTCCTTCCTGGAAGATTTGAAGATACTGCAATGACACTTCAGTGGTTAAAAGAAAATGCAGATGAGAAAGCTGTAATTTCATTGATGTCGCAATATACACCGGTTCCGTTTGATGAAGACGAAAAAGAACTTGAACGACGCAGAAAGGCACTCGAAGTTATTGAGAACAGACTCGTTTCTGAAGAAGAAGATGAAGATCTCCGCGATATAATTGAAGCTTATGACTTTAGTTTCCTTTATTATCAGGATTTATGCCAGGATACAGAATGGCTTCCTGATTTTAAAAGACTTCAGCCTTTCTCAAATGCGCTTGCAAAACCAGTCTGGCACTGGACTTTTGAGAAATAGAGATATTTTTCAAATTCAACCTTTTTTTCTTGACTTTATATTTGATAGAACTTAAAATGACTATATGGACTACTTAAGAAGCGTACTTGTACCGGAAACGGTAAACCTTCACCTGAAGGGTAAGACTAAAGAAGAAATTATTGACGAAATGCTTGATATTCTTGTAAAAGCAGGAAAAGTTAACGATAAAGCTGCTGCTCGTGAATGTGTTCTCGAACGCGAACGCAAGATGTCTACAGGCATGAAACATGGAATCGCTATTCCACACGGTAAGACAGATACTGTTTCTGATCTCGTTGCATGTATTGGTGTTTCAGAAAACCCAGTAGATTTTGACTCCCTTGATCAGGAACCATGTAGAATCTTTATTATGACATTATCTCCAGTTAACAAAACTGGACCACACTTGCAGTTCCTTGCAGAAGTAAGCCTTTTGTTCAAGAGTGCAGATAAACGTCAGCAGATTCTTGAAACACAGAATGCTGAAGAAGTAATTAAGATTTTGACAGAATAGTAATTATTAATAATAAATCTTAAATCTTTACTGAAAGGGCCTTTATGCATTTGCATAGAGGCTTTTTTTATTATAAATTATCAATATGAAATTAGATCCATTATTCAGTGTAAAAGACAACCAGCTTTATACAATTGCCGGTGATGCAAAAGTTGAACTCAACTTTTCAGATGTAAATGACATTTCAGTTCCTTGTGAACTCAATCAAAAAACAATATATAAAATTCTCGTTGACCAGAAAACAATTGAGCCTGAAGCAGAATGTTATAACGAGGAATATCTTGCTTCTCTTAGAGATTTTCTTAAGATAATGGAAGAAAAAAATGTATTTGCAGTTCTTTGCGTTAAGCCTGAAGCAGTTTCTGACAGCGCAGATTCTGCTGAAGTAGAATCCTATACTGCCTGTGTAAAGCATGCTACACGCCGTATTAAAGATTGTGTAAGTCTTGCCGGTGTATGGCTTACTGATGAATTTGCGGCTTCTGGTGATGATGCAAAAATCTCCTATTTAATCGATGAACTTGTTGGTAAACATGCGCATTATGTTTATTTTGCATCTGAAAAAGTTCTTGCAAAAGCTAAAAATCTTGGTGAAGAATACAGTTCAAAGACTGTGCTTGCTTAAATGCTGATTCAAGAGAGAGTAACTCCTTTTAAGAAAGACCTGATTTTCTCAGTTATTATTGCCGCAGTTGTTACTGCTGCAAGTCTTGGAATTGCCGCTCTCGTTCCTCCGCTTAAGGAAAATTTTGAGGCTGTAATAAGTGATGACGGCGAAGTTGAAATTCCTCACCAGAGAGCGCTTCAGATTGCTTATACAGCCAATTATTTTAACGAAACAGAATCTCAGTTTGCCCCGGGTGGAAATTCCTTTTACATTCAGGATTATCTTAATCACATAAATCCTACGGTTAATGACAAAGGTCTTGAATATTACAGAAATCCGCAGACCCGCGGGGCAGTGGAACTATTCTTTATAAAAGTAACCGGAAACAGAAATATCACGATGGCTATACTTACAGCTGCAAATCGTGAAAATATTCCTTTGACGCTTGCGTTTGCGCTTGCACATACAGAAAGCCGTTTTAAACCTTATGCGCGCAATGTAAATGTTAACGGTTCAATTGACCGCGGGCTTTTTCAGCTGAATGACAGAACTTTTCCACAGCTCTCGGAAGAGGAATTTTTTGATCCTTCAATTTCTGCAAGATACGGAATGCGTCATTTGAGATACTGCATTGGTATTGCAAAGGACGACCTGAACGGCGTTGCAATGTACAATGCCGGTGTTGCAAGAATCAAGGCAAACCAGATGCCGGCAAGTACCAAATCTTATGTAAAAAAAATTAAAAACTACCGCGCTAATCTTGATGCAGAATTTTATAAAGAAGTTGTGTCGCTTTACGAAGATTTTGGTGATACAAACTCTAAATTTGAATAAACTTATCAAAAATTAGTTTTGCTGTGATATTTTTCACAATAAATACAAAATTCCTTCTAAATTCCACTAAATTTAAGGCTTTCAGAGCTTAAATTCGTTGACGGTTCACTGCGATTGGAGTAAATTAGAAGTGCTCCTTTGCTGTTACTTTTTTCACAGCGAAGAAGTGAGTTTACAGATGGCAAAGATTTCAGAACCTTCAAGAAAAAGACTTGTAGAACTAACACTGATTCTGACGGCATTAGAGGCTGACAAAACTGAAAGAGTTACTTCGTCAAAACTTGAGGAACTGACCGGATGGACAAGTTCGTCGATTCGAAAAGACATTTCGGCAATTGATTATGCTGGAGGCGTTTCAAACGGTTATAACGTAACTGAACTTCTTGATGCAATCTGTCTGGCTTTGGGAATTGCCCGTGATGAAAAAGATTCCAGAGACCGCGGAATTGAGCACAGATGCTGCATTGTAGGTCTTGGAAAGTTGGGCTCTGCTCTTCTGGAGAACAGCATCTTTTTTGACACTGCGTTCAGATTTATGGCAGGCTTTGATGCAAACGTAAACCGCACTGAGATTTTGAGTGCGTCTTTTCCGCTGTATCCTGCTTCAAGGATGAACGTAATAATTCCTCAGGAAAAAATTGAATATGCAATTCTTTCTGTTCCTGATGCAAGTGCACAGAGCATGGCAGAACGCCTTGTGTCGTGCGGAATTAAAGGTATTGTAAATTATACCGGTACTAAACTGTTAGTACCGAAAGAAATTGCTGTGGAGAATGTTTCTCCGGTTACTGCAATGAATAATTTAAGTGCAAAGCTCAGTTTGAGTGGCAATGCACAATCTAAATAATAACGAGGTTACACAATGAGTAGAGTGTACAATTTTTCAGCTGGTCCTTCATGTTTGCCAGAAGAAGTATTAAACGAATGTGCAGCAGAAATGCTTGACTGCAATGGAACAGGCCAGTCTGTAATGGAAATGAGCCACCGTTCAAATGCTTTTGAACCTATCATTCAGGATGCTGAAGCAATGGTTCGCAAACTTATGAACGTTCCGTCTAACTACAAAATCCTTTTCGTACAGGGTGGTGGATCTACTCAGTTTGCAATGGTAGCACAGAACCTTGGTATTAAAAACAAGAAAGCTGCTTACATCGAAACTGGTGTTTGGGCAAAGAAAGCTGCTGCAGAAGCTAAAAAACTCGGCGTTGAAGTTGACGTAATTGCTTCTTCAAAAGACAAGAATTACTCATACATTCCTAAAGTAGAAAAAATCGAAGGCGACTATGATTATGCATACATCTGTTTTAACAACACAATCATGGGAACTCACTACGAATACATTCCAGAAACAGGAAACATTCCTCTCGTAGCTGACATCTCTTCTTGTGTACTTTCTGAACCACTTGATGTTTCAAAATTCGGACTTCTTTTTGCCGGCGCTCAGAAGAACCTTGCTCCTGCTGGTGTTACACTTGTAATCATCCGCGAAGACTTGGTTCCTGAAGTTGAAGACTGCCTCCCAGGTACTCCAACAATGCTTGCATACAAGACACACGCTGACAACGATTCTATGTACAACACACCTCCATGTTACACAATCTACGTACTCGGAAAAGTTCTTCACTGGATTGAAAAGAACGGCGGTGCTGAAGGAATGCTCAAACGCAATAAGGAAAAAGCTGATTACCTTTACAACTACCTTGATTCATCAGACTTCTATCGTGCAACAGCAGAAGTTGGAAGCCGTTCTTTGATGAACGTTCCATTCCTTACAAAATACTCAACAGGTTCAGACGATGAAGCTGCAGTTGCAAAAGAAAAAGAAATCAACAGCAAGTTCTGTAAAGAAGCTGAAAAAGCAGGTTTCGTAAACCTCAAAGGTCACCGCCTTGTTGGTGGTATGCGTGCTTCTATCTACAATGCAATGTCAATCGAAGGCGTAAAAGCTCTCGTTGAGTTCATGAAGAAGTTCGCTGACGAAAACAAATAAGTGTGGTCATTGAGCCTGTCGAAATGACTGGAAGGAAATCTGTTGATGGCTTTTATGTATATCTTAAAGTGCAGAGATGGATCTTATTATGTTGGAAGTACGAAAGATTTAACAAGGCGTATTGAAGAACATAATCATGGAGAAGGTGCAGAATATACCAGACGAAGACTTCCTGTGGACTTGTTTATTTCGAAGAGTGCAAGAATATTGAAGATGCATTTCTACGAGAAAAACAAGTTCAAGGATGGAGCCGTAAAAAGAGAGAAGCATTGATAAATAATCAATATGATTTACTTCCTGCTCTTTCTAAAAATAAAAAGGTGGTTTCGACAGGCTCAACCACCGCTCATAAGGAAATAACTATGTTCAAAATTCAGACATTAAATAAAATCGCTTCTTGCGGTTTGGATAGACTTCCACGCGATGCTTACGAATCAGCTTCAAGCATTTCTGACCCAGACGCAATCCTCGTTCGTTCACAGGATATGCATACAATGGAACTTCCTGGTTCGGTAAAAGCTGTTGCCCGCGCAGGTGCAGGTACTAACAACATTCCTATTCCTGAACTTACAGAAAAAGGCGTTGTAGTATTCAATACACCTGGTGCTAATGCTAATGCTGTAAAGGAACTTGTATTGATGGCACTTCTTCTTTCAAGCCGTCCTGCTATTAAAGCTAATGCGTGGGCAAACGGTCTTGCAGGTAAAGGTGATGAAATTCCTGATCTTGCAGAAAAAGGAAAGAGCCAGTTTGTCGGACCAGAATTGAAGGGAAAGACACTCGGCGTTATCGGTCTTGGAGCTATCGGTGCAATGGTTGCTAACCTTGCAATCCAGTTTGGTATGGACGTTGTAGGTTATGATCCATTCCTTTCTGTAAAAGCTGCTCTCTCACTTGACCACAATGTTAAGATTGCAGAAACACTTGATACTGTTTATGCAAAAGCTGATTACATTACAATTCACGTTCCACAGACAAACGATACAAAGGGAATGATCAACGCATCTTCTATCAAGAACATGAAAGACGGTGTAAGAATCATCAACATCGCCCGCGGTGGTCTTGTAAATAATGCAGACATCATCGCAGCTATCGACAGCGGAAAAGTTGCTGCATTGGTAACTGACTTTGCTGCTGAAGAACTTTTGAACCATGAAGGCGTTATCTGTTTGCCACACCTTGGAGCTTCAACTCCAGAAGCAGAAGACAACTGTGCAGTAATGGCTTGTAACCAGCTCCGCGACTTCCTCGAAAACGGAAACATCGTAAACTCAGTTAACTTCCCACGCCTTGTTGCTGATAACCCGATTCCAAAAGGTGGCACACGTATCTGTATCGCTCACAAAAATGTTCCAGATGTAATCTCTAAGTTTACAACTATTCTTGGTGATGCAAAATTGAACATTTCTGGAATGATCAACCAGACAAGAGGTGATCTTGCATACAACATAACTGATATCGATGCAAAAATCCCAGAAGAAACACTCCGTGCTCTTGCAGGAATCGATGCAGTAATCAAAGTTAGACCAATCTTCGGTTAATCGTTGAATACGCTTAAGAATTGAAAACGGCACAGAATGAAAAATCATCTGCGCCGTTTTTTATTTTAAATGAATGATTTTAAACTTAAGGTTTATTGCCTAAATTTTACGGCTGCTTTATAATCAGTTATGGAAACAAAAATAATTTTAGTTGATTTAGATTTAACCCTTCTTAGAAGTGACGGAACTATTTCTGATCACACAGTTTCAGTTCTTAAACAGTGCCAGGACAAAGGCATTCTTATCGGTTTTTCTACAAGTCGCGGAACTACGCGAATCCAGCAGTATTCAGACATAATTCACCCTGAAATTAAAATCTGCAATGCAGGTGCATGTGTTTATTACAGAGACGAACTTATTCACGCAGAGACTTTTACTCTTGATGAAACTCACAGACTTTTTGATAAAACATATCAAGTACTTGGTGAAGATGCAGAAATCACAGTTGATACGCTGAATGATTTTTACTGGAACAGAAAAGAAAATAAAACAACTCAATATATGGCTGAAGCAAAATTTGATGACTGCATAAATTTTGTGGAACCTGCGATGAAAATCTGCGTGCAGTTAAGTGATGCTAGTAAAGCGGAGAAGATTGCTTCGGTAGTTGAAAACTGTGGTGCTGTTGCCTTCAGTGATATTCCGTGGTTTAAGTTTGCACCAAAGTCAGCTGCAAAAGAAAACGGTATTATATATATTTCTGAGTATTTGAAAATTCCTCTTTCAGAAATGATTTCGTTTGGTGATGATTTTTCTGATATCGGAATGTTGAAGGCAACGGGGCGTGGAATCGCGATGGGAAATGCGATTGCAGAAGTTAAAGCGATTGCAGATGATGTGACAAAGTCGTGTGACGAAGACGGCGTTGCAGATTATATTGAAAGGAATGTGCTGTAACCCAATTTACGAGCGGAATGTGATTAACTATCCACACAGAGTTTGCGCCCTACGCAAACTCGTGGCGCTTGCAACAAGTCCCGCTCATTATTGGAAACCCAATTTACGAGCGCTATTCGTCGAAGTCGCCGGTTTTCATTTCATGCGTAATGCGCTTCCAGCTTTCATATCTGTCTTCAGTGATTACTCCTGAATAAACCGCTTCAAGAATCTTACAGCCCGGCTCGTGAAGGTGAGAGCAGCTTGTTCCGAATTTGCACTGGCCGAGTAAAGGTTTCATTTCTGGAAAGTACAATGCAACATCTTTCCATTCGATTTCGTGAAGAATGAACCTTCGGATTCCTGGTGTGTCGATTAGGTCAGCTGTGGAATTTTCTTTACCTGTAATTTTTTTATCTAACTGCAGGTGCATCAAAGTTCCTTTTGTTGTTGTGTGCTGACCGCGTCCGTATTTTTGAGAGAGTTCTCCGGTACGTTGAATGCAGGTTGAGTCGAGGGCGTTAACGATGCTTGATTTACCGACACCTGACTGTCCTACAAGGGCAGTTTTTTTATTTTCGATTAATGCTGCAAGTTCTTTTAAGCCGTCACCAGTTCTGGCAGAAACTTTCATCACTTTGTAGCCGAGTTCTTCCCATGTATTGATTCTTTCTAAAAAGTCAGGGTCTTCTGCGCCTTTAACGTCGCACTTGTTGCATACGATGATCGGTGTAATTCCTGCAACGTCGGCCTGGATTAATTCCCTGTCAATAAAGCGCGGGCGGAACGGAGGTTCGTCCGGAGTTGTTACTAAAATAAGATAGTCTAAGTTGCTTGCAAGAAGTTGCGGTGCGTTTCCTTTTATGTTCCATCTTGCAAATGTGTTTGTGCGTGGAATTAAATTTATGACCTGTCCTTTTTCGTTTTCAAGGGAATCTGCTTCAACTTCAACAAAATCGCCGGGAGCAAGAGGGTTGTAAAACTTTTTGTCTGTTTTAATAACTTTCCCTTTGATTGAACACTGGCGGATAACTCCGTCGTCACACTCGCAGGTAAAAAGATTGTTTGTTCCGGTTAAGACTAGTCCACGCATAACTTAATTATAAATTGTAAAAGGAAAAAATAAAAGGGTTTAATACCAACAAAAAACGGCTTACGAGCCTGTCCGTCTGATCCTCGATGAGAAACGTAAGTGGTGTCCGACTCATTCCGTTTCGCTACATTCGCGAACGTTTCAAATCTGCGGTCAGACCGGCCAGTCTCTACGCGTTATTTTTATTCATTGAAAATTTTATAAATTTCTACTATAATTATGTTATGGGTGGAAAAATTTCAAAAGTGTCCGCAGCTAAGGTTTCGGACAAAACAAAGGCGAAGTCTGCCTCAAAGACTTCAGACAAATCAACTGTAAAAAAGACTGCTGCAAAACCGCTAGCTAAAGCCTCTGCAAAAGCAGCGCCTGCTAAGAAGGCTGCTTCTGCAAAAGCTCCTGCTAAGGCAGCTGCAAAACCTGCTGCTAAAAAGCCAAAAGCAGGTGTAGACGAAAACGGAACATTCCGTGCATGGGACAATGCAAAATCTGTTGCAAAGAAACCTGCAGAAAAAAAATCAGATTTCGTTCCGGGAACAACAGCAGAACAGACTGCAAAAAAACTTGCTGCAGCAAAGGCAATTGATCCAGGCGCAAAGGTTGCTCCAAAAAAAGTTGCAGCATACACAGACGATCAGATTAAGCATCTTGATGCTCTTGAACATATTCGTCTCCGTTCGGGAATGTATATCGGCCGTCTTGGTGATGGTTCAAACCAGAACGATGGTATTTACGTTTTATTAAAAGAAGTAATTGATAACTCAATCGATGAATACATCATGGGCTTCGGTAAAAAAATCGAAGTTTCAGTTAAAGATAATCGTGTAAAAGTTCGTGACTACGGTCGCGGTATTCCGCTTGGAAAAGTTGTTGAATGTGTTTCTGAAATCAACACTGGTGCTAAATATAATGACGATGTTTTCCAGTTCTCTGTAGGTATGAACGGTGTCGGTACTAAAGCAGTTAACGCTCTTTCTTCATACTTCCGCGTTATTTCTATTCGTGACGGCGAATGCTGTGAAGCTATTTTTGAAAAGGGAAAGTTAAAGACACAGCGCAATGGTAAGTTAAAAGATAAACAGCCTAACGGAACATTCTTTGAATTTGTTCCTGATGAAGAAGTGTTCGGAAAATATTCATTCAACATGGAATATGTTGAACGCCGTATGTGGAACTACGCATACTTGAATGCAGGCTTAACATTAAAACTTAACGGAAAAGATTTTGTAAGTCAGAATGGCCTTCTTGACCTTTTGCAGAACGAAATCGAAGAAGAAAGCCTTTATCCTGTCGGAAGCTACCGAGGAGAACACCTCCAGTTTGCGTTCACCCACACAAACGCTTATGGTGAAAATTATTTCTCATTCGTAAACGGTCAGCACACATCAGATGGTGGAACTCACCTTAATGCTTTCAAAGAAGGATTCCTTAAAGGTGTCAACGATTTCTTCCATGCAAATTATAAATCAGAAGATGTCCGTGAAGGTATTACAGCTGCAATTCTTGCAAAAGTAAAAGATCCTGTTTTTGAATCACAGACAAAAAATAAACTTGGTAACACAGACATCCGTCAGTGGATCGTAAGTGAAACTCAGTCTGGTCTTGATGACTGGCTTCATAAAAATCCAAAAGCTGCAGAACGCTTAAAGGAAAAAATCGAACACAACGAAAAGATGCGTACTGAACTTGCAAGTGTTAAAAAACTTGTACGTGAACAGACAAAGAAAAATTCAATCCGTATCGAAAAGCTTGATGACTGCCGTTACCATCTTGGCGACGGACCAAAGGGCGCCAATTCAATGATTTTCATTACCGAAGGACTTTCTGCTTCCGGTGTAATGACTCATTCCCGTGATGCAAATACACAGGCAATTTTCAGTCTCAAGGGTAAGCCTGAAAACATGTACGGTAAAAAACAGAGTGACATCATCAAAAACGATGAGCTGTTCCAGCTTATGAGCGCTCTTGGAATTGAAGATTCAGTTGAAAATCTGCGTTATTCAAAAATCGTAATTGCAACCGATGCCGATAACGACGGATTCCACATCAGAAATCTTCTCCTGACATTCTTCCTTGGTTACTTTGAAGAACTTATTACAACAGGCCGTGTATATATTCTTGAAACTCCATTGTTCCGTGTAAGAACAAAGAAAGAAAATATTTACTGTTATTCAGAAGAAGAACGTGATGCAGCTCAGGTAAAGCTTGGAAAGTCTTCAGAAACTTCACGCTTCAAAGGACTTGGAGAAATCAACCCAAGTGAGTTCAAGCAGTTTATTGCACCGGAAACAATTCATCTTACACCTGTAGAAATCAGTCAGCTTAAAGTTATTCCACAGCTTCTGTCTTTCTATATGGGAAAGAACACCCCAGAACGCCGCGCGTTCATCGAAAAGAACTTGTTGTCGAATGCAGAGATAGATGTATAACGCTTAAGGAAAAATTATGGCTTTTGTAAAAAATATTTTTGATAAAAACTTTATTGAATACGCAAGTTACGTAATCCGTGACCGTGCGATTCCTGATCTTGAAGACGGATTAAAACCTGTACAGCGCCGTATTCTTCATACACTTTTTGAAGTTGATGACGGATTTTTCCAGAAGGTTTCTTTTGTTGTCGGCCGTACAATGAAATATCATCCTCATGGTGATGCGTCTATTTATGGTGCCCTTGTTAATCTTGCCAATAAAGAAATCTTTATTGAAAAGCAGGGAAATTTTGGTAACAAGCTTACTGGAGACGGTGCATCTGCAGGACGTTACATTGAATGTCGCATTCATCCAATGGCAAAAGAATTTCTTGTAACAAATAAAGCGATCACACACTTTATTCCTAACTACGATGGACGAAGTGAAGAACCAGAAGTATATCGTGCAAAAATTCCACTTGCTCTTATTATGGGTGCAGAAGGAATTGCCGTTGGTATGAGCACAAAGATTCTTCCTTACAACTTAAAGGAAGTTCTTGAAGCAGAAATCAAGTGTCTCAAAAACGAAAAATTTGAAATTTATCCGGATGTTTCTACCGGTGGTCTCATTGATGTAAGTAACTACAATGACGGTAACGGTAAAATTGTAACACGTGCAAAGTTTGATACAAGCGATGAAAAGAAAATCGTAATCACAGAGCTTCCTGTTGATACAAATGCAAAATCACTACTTGATTCAATTGATTCAGCTTACAAAGCAGGAAAGATCAAGATCAGTTCAGTAGATAACTTTACTACTGATCACTGTTGTATCGAAATTAAACTTCCACGCGGCGTTTACGCAAACGAAATTGTACCGGCACTTTATGCATATACTGACTGTGAAAAAACAATTAACTGTCAGATGCTGGTAATCAAAGACAATATGCCTGTTGCAATGACTGCTACAGAAATCATCAAATACTATGCTAAAAAACTTACTAACATCATTAAAGATGAACTTGAGTTTGAACGCGGTAAACTCATGGACGAACTTCATGTACGTACACTTGAACGCATCTTTATTGAAGAACGCATTTACAAAAAAATCGAGGAACAGAAAACAGCTGAAGATGTTAAGAAAGCTGTCATCAAAGGCTTTGTTCCTTTCAAGAAAGAACTTGTGCGCGAAATTACTGACGATGATATCGAACATCTTTTGCAGATTCCAATTCGCCGCATTTCTCTCTTTGACATCAATAAAAACAAAGACCAGGTTGCAGCAATCAATGCTCGCTTAAAGGAAATTGCAAAGCGCCTTAAAAATCTTACAGCCTGTGCTGTTGAATACCTTAACGGAATGATCGAAAAGTTTGCCAAGTACGGTGACCTTGAACGCCACACTGAAGTAACAACATTCACTGCGGTAGAAGTAAAGAAAATCGTTAAACGCGATATTCCTCTCCGCTATGATGACAAAGGTTACCTCGGAACTGGAGTTTCAGGAGGATCTGAACTTATCAAAGTTACACCTTTCGACAGAATCTTTATTGTTCGTAAGAGCGGACTTTACACAGTATGTGACGTTCCGCAGAAGCTCTTTGTTGACAGTGGAATGTGGTATTGTAACTATGCTGACAAAAACATTATCAACAATGTTCTCTTTACAATCATCTATCGTGATCCGAAAACAAAATACTGCTTCATCAAACGCTGCCGTGTTCCAAGCTGGATCATGAACCGTGACTATAACTTTGCTCCGGAAGGAATGGAAGTTCTTCACGTTGATACAAGAGTTAAATTTAAGTTCACTTTGAATTATGTAAAGAAGCCTCGTGTTTCAAAACTTACAGAAGAATTCAAAGTAGGCGACTTTATGGAAAAAGGATTAAAAGCAAACGGTGTAAGACTTGCAAATAAAGAAGTTGATTCTGTAACTGTTGAAGCTGCAAATCCAGAATTGTTTCCTGCAAAGTAAGTTGAACTCCAGTAATGAAAGCAATAGTTAAACTTGTAAAAAACCTGAATAAACTTTACTCAGATATATCATGGAAAGTTAAAGTATCAATTGCATTAATGGTTGTTGTCTGCTTTATTGATTATTACTTTTGCAAGTTTATCAGTATTGTACTTAACAGAGTTTTTGTTCCAGAAATTTCTCTGATACTTTGTTTGGTATGTGTATTTTTTTCATTTGCAATATTTTTTGTTCTTGCATATGGAACAATGGTATTGATGACACGACTTGTCAGAAAAGAAAAGGCTTCAATCGGTTATCTGTTTCTTGGATTTAATACTTCCAGGGCTACAGGACCAGTATGGGGCTTTTCTGGACTTCTTTCAATTTGTTTTGCCGCAGCATCTCTACCGGTTTTTTATTTTGTAGACTTTTCAAAAGAAAAATATATTTTTGATTTTTTGAAAAACGCAGAACTGATGAGTAAAATTACATTCTTTAGTATTGCTTTTTTTGTCATCAGTTTTATTGCAATTTTTTTCAGATACGCATTTGTCTGGAATATTGTATATGATGATGAAAATATGACAAAGCTTAAACCGTTTATAAAAAGCTGGAAAATGTTCAAAGGAAATGTTTTTCAGTTTTTTATGTTTGAGTTTGTTCTCTGCATAAAATATCTGGTGATTGCATTTATGATTGAAGCTCTCAAGTTCCTTCAGACAAAAGTAACCCCAAGTTATACAGATACGTATTTTAATCTTCTTTTTAATATCGCGGGCTTTCTGACTGTTTTTGCAATGTTTACAAAAGTTGCAGTTTCGATTCCTTTTTTATATGAAAGATATCGTCAGCACGAAAATCATTCAAAAGAGGAACAGTAAAGAATGGACGTATTAATCAAACAGGTTCAAACAGAACTTGTAATAAAAAATTCCCGCTTTATAAACGAACTTTTTATCTGCGATTCTCAAAGCTCTGCACGTGATTTGATTAAGGCCCAGAAAGAAAAATATCAGGATGCAACACATGTCTGTCATGCTTTTGTAATCGGTGAAAATGCTGAGGTTTTAGGAATGAGTGATGCAGGAGAGCCGAGCGGAACTGCAGGTCGGCCGATGCTTGATGTTCTTAAAGGAAGTGGTATTACAAATATCGTTCTTACTGTAACAAGATATTTCGGCGGAACTCTTTTAGGCACTGGTGGACTTGTAAAGGCTTATGGTGACTGTGCAAAATCTGCAGTTGAAAAAGCAAGAGAAGAAAATGCTGTTGAAGAACTTGTTTATAAAACAGACTTTTGTTTTTCAATGGATTATAGTTTGTTTGAAACGATTAAAAGGCAGATTAAAGATTTTAAGCTTTACGATGTTCAAGAAGAATATTCGGACTCAGTTACTTTAAAGGGAAAAATCCTTACAGAACAGTTTGATGACTTTTCTGCAAGGATCAAGAATCTTTCTTCTGGAAAGATTCAACTCTAATTTTATTGTAAACGCAGTGGTTAATAAAAGTATTGATTATTAAAAGCAAAAAAAAGTCCTGAACAGCTCGAAGAAAACTTCTAGCATTTCAGGACTTTGGAATTGCAGAGAATTACAAAGAAGTAATTCCTGTTAATTTATAGTTCGTAATTATTTTACGAATTCTTTTTTCAAGAAGTCGAGGTCAAGTTCCGGATAAAGAACGTGTGCGCTCAAGAGTTTATTAACACGAGCTTTTGCTTCTTCCTGAACTTTAGGATCAAGTTCGATCTTACCCTTTGCAGGTTTTCCTTCTTTTGTAAGACCAGGCTTTGTTCCTTTAAGTACGAAGTCGATGATGTCAGCAACTTCTTTCATATCAGCTTCGTTCATACCAAGTGTTGTAAGACCTGGAGTACCGATTCTGATACCAGATGTCCACCATGCACCGTTTTTGTCGTAAGGAAGAGCGTTAGCGTTAGCAGTTACACCGCACTGGAAGAGTGCAGCTTCTGCCTGTTTACCTGTAAGTCCGTAAACTGTTACGTCACAGAGCATAAGGTGATTGTCAGTTCCGCCAGTCTGAAGAGGAATGCCATGTGATTTACAGCCTTCAGCTAAAGCCTGTGCGTTTTTAACAACCTGTGAAGCCCACTGCTGGTAAGCAGGAGTACGAGCTTCTTTGAATGCAATAGCTTTTGCAGCCATTACGTGTGGAAGTGGTCCGCCGAGAACCATTGGACAACCTTTGTTTACGTAGTCAGCAAATTCCTGTTTACAGAGAATCATGGCACCACGTGGTCCGCGGAGTGTTTTATGTGTAGTAGTAGTTACAATGTCAGCCCATTTTACAGGATCGTAATCACCAGTGAATACTTTACCAGCAACGAGGCCTGCAAAGTGTGCCATATCAACCATCAATACGGCTCCACATTTGTCAGCAATCGCACGGAAGCGCTTAAAGTCAATCTTTCTTGGATAAGCAGAGAATCCAGTAAGAAGAATTAATGGCTTAACTTCCATTGCCTGTTTTTCAATTGCATCGTAATCAAGAAGACCTGTTTTTTCATCAACGCCGTATGGGTGTGATTCAAACATTCTTGCTGATACGTTCATTTTATAACCGTGAGTCAGGTGACCGCCACAAGAGTAGTCGAGACCCATAAGTTTCTGATTACCGAACTTAGCACGAAGTTCATCAAACTGTTCTGCTGTAAGATCGTTCAAAGATTTAACACCGAGCTGTTCGAGAGTTGGTGTTTCAACCTTTGCAGAAAGAATTGCCCAGTAAGCAACGAGGTTTGTGTCAGCACCTGAGTGTGGCTGAACGTATGCATAGTCTGCACCAAAAAGTTCCTGTGCTTCTTTAGCTGCTGTCATTTCTACAGCATCAACGTTTACACAGCCGCCGTAGTAACGGTGTTCAGGATATCCTTCTGCATATTTGTCAGTAAGAAGGTTTCCCATTGCAAGCTGAACGCTGAGGGAACAGTAGTTTTCACTGGCAACAAGCTTAAGGTGCTTGCGCTGATTTTCAAGTTCATTAACAACGTTTGCTGCGATGTCTGGGCCAACCTGTGCAACAGTCTGAAGGTTTGCAACATAAGCTGTCATTGCAGCATTAGGTTTTCCGCCACATGAACTAAGATAGTTTTCCAATGGTGTAGACATTTTTCTACCTCGTAAAAAAAATTATTTAAATTGGGATAACAATCAGTTATTGCCCGAATTTACTAGGAAAAGCAAGAAGGCTGCATAGCCGATTTCAATTACAGCAGGAATAATCCATAAAAGTGGGAATTTATTTACAACCCACAAAGCTTCTGTAAAAGCCGGGAGAATTAATGTTATAAGAATAACTGCAGCAATGATGAGAAGTGATGTTACATCTTTTTTTACTGCAGGAATTTTTGAAAGCCATACCTGGAGAATGATGAACATTGCAAGTAAAAGCAGCGGTTTTGTAAAAAGAAGGAATGCAGGATAAGGCTTTTCAGTTGAAAGAATAATATATGGAAGGAATACTGAAAAGAAAGAAACTACTGCAGGAAAGAAAAATGAAAATCTGTCTTCAAGTGTGTCTTTTCTTGCAAAGAGGAAGAATAATCCGTAAACGATGACAATCGGGAAAAATTCCTGCGAGAAGAAATAGTATACAAAATTAGCAAAAATGTTAGCCTGTGGAACGTGGAAGAAAGTTGAGAACAAAAGTTTGTATGCAAGGAACAAAACACCTGTAAATAAACCTGTAAAAAGAACCGGCAAAAAATGTGCTCTGTTTTCAATATCTTTTCTTACATAAAAAATAACAAGGCTCATTGGCAATAATGTTAAAACAAATAAATTCATAGTAGAAATAATACAAAAAAGTAGGAATATACACAAGATATTATGCATAGTTCCATAAATTAGCACGCAAATTTGCCCTAAAAATGAAAAAAAACGAAGAAATTTCAATATTTTTTGCAACTTTCAATAGAAATCTATGTCTAATTAAATGTACTTTATAAAAAGGAATTTTTTATGGAACTTTCACACGAATATCTTACAGAAAACAGAGAGTTTAAAGACTATAAAGACTTTTTACAGAATTGTAAGCTTACAAAACCTGAAAATTTCAACTTTGCATATGACATCGTAGACCGTTATGCTGAACTTGACCCTTCAAAAAGGGCTCTTGTCTGGATTGACGACAACGATGATGAAAAAATCTTTACATTTACAGATATTTCACGCGAATCTAAAAGAGCTGCTGCATGGCTCAAGTCAAAAGGAATTAAAAAAGGCGACACAGTAATGCTGGTCCTCCGCCGCCGTTACGAATGGTGGATTTTGATGCCTGCATTGCACAGAATCGGGGCAATCGCAATTCCTGCAACTGACCAGCTCTTGCAGGCTGATTTTGAATACCGTACAAACGCAGCTGACGTAAAAATGATCATTTCTTACGACAACCCTCACGTTCAGAACGAAATCGAAAAGGCTAAACTTAATTCCCCAACTGTTCAGTTCCTTGTAACTGTTGGACCTGACCGTGAAGGCTGGGATTCTTTCCATACAGAATACGAAAAATGCGAAGCAGACTTTCCAAGACCAGAAGGCGAAGAAAAAACCTTCAACGACGATCCGATGCTTCTTTACTTTACATCGGGAACATCCGGCTATCCGAAAATGGTATTGCAGGACTTTGTATACCCAATCGGCCACATTATGACAGCAAAATACTGGCATGGTGTAGTTGATGACGGTCTTCACCTTACAATCGCAGAAACTGGATGGGCAAAATCTACATGGGGAAAACTTTACGGACAGTGGATCTGCGGTACAGCCTTGTTTGTATATGATATGAACATGCTCAAACCGGACAAGATGCTTCAAATGATTGCAAAATATGGTTTGACAACTTTCTGTGCTCCGCCTACAGTTTACCGCTTCTTAGTTCGCCAGGATCTTTCTAAATACGATTTGAGCAAATGTCAGCGTTTCAGTACAGCTGGCGAAGCTCTTAACGGCGAAGTATTCAACAAGTGGTTTGAAAAAACCGGAAAGAAAATTTTCGAAGGTTACGGACAGACAGAATCAACAATCATCTGCGGTAACTTCAAGGAATATTCAGACATCAGACCTGGTTCAATGGGACTTCCTAATCCGTTGTACAACGTAGAAGTTCTTGACCCTGAAGGAAAGCCGGTTCCTAGAGGTGAAGTAGGAGAACTCTGTATTCACGTAGAAAACGGCCGCCCGATCGGACTTTTGATGGGCTACCACAAAAATAAGGAATTGACAGAAGCGGCCTTTGAAGGCGGCGTTTACCACACTGGTGACAATGTAACTCAGGACGAAGACGGTTATGTCTGGTTCGTAGGCCGCAAAGATGACATCATCAAGTCTTCCGGTTACAGAATCAGTCCGTTTGAGGTTGAATCGGTTCTTCAGAAACACCCTGCAGTAATGGAATGTGCCGTTACTGGTGTTGAAGATTCAAAACGCGGAATGGCAGTAAAAGCTTCTATCGTTCTTTCTCAGGATTACGTAGACAGAGATTCAAAAGAAATGGAACTTGAAATTTCAACATTTGCCAGAGAAAACACAGCGATGTACAAAGTTCCTCGTATTTACGAATTCTTAAAGGAACTTCCAAAAACAATCAGCGGTAAAATCCGCCGTATTGCAATCCGCGAAAAAGACAACAAAAAGAAAGACTAAGTTTTTCTAGAAACACCATGATCCATAAGGATCGTTCCAGAGGAGGTCGTTTTCATAAACGATCTCCTTTGCATATATACGCTCTATGTAAAAAAAATCTTCTGCCGTATTATCTTCGTCAGAGAAAAAATCCGACTGCATTAAAAATTCCTCTAAGTTGACTGTAACATCATTTTTATTGCCCGGACAGCATGTCAAAGGAATTTTCTTTTCGTACAGAGGAATTTCTGCAAAATCATCATCGTATTGAGCATTCTTAAAACCAACGACAACCGTAATGGATTTTACTGTTTCAGAACTGCAGTTTTTAAAACAAAAACTTAAATCGTTTCCCGAAAGTTCCTGACCGCAAATTGTATAGACAAAATGCGAATCAGAAACTTTCCCTGAACTTTTGCAGCCTGAGGGAATAAACAGCATTACCGCAATTGCCACAAGAAACTTTACGGCAGAAGATATTTTCATTTTCTTTAATCTCATACCTTTACATACCGGAAAGTTTTTCAAAAGGTTATCAAAATAGAAAAAAATCTTTCGTTTATTTCAACTTTCCACATAAGAAAAAATGTGTTAAAATTTGAGCTGTTGAATAACTTTAACCTGGTTTCAGTTGTTATTAAGATGAACTTTTATAAAACTAGATTTTAGCCAGAGGACAGAATGAAGAAGACAAAAATTTTAATTGCTCTATTAATGACTGGTATTATTGCTTTTACTGCTGCGGCTGATACAAGAAAAAAAGGCAGCTCAAATTTTAGTGACATAAATCTTGTAAGCCTTGGCCCGCAGGAAGGTGTTCTTTTTGATACATTTGTTATCGGGGAAAATTCACAGTCCATGACTGCGAAGCGCTGGATTACAAGTTTCAAAATGAACAAATATGAAACTACATATAACCTCTGGTATATCGTTCGTAATTATGCAGAAGACAAAGGTTATGTTTTTCAGAATCCGGGGCAGGAAGGTGCATACGGCCGCCGCGGAAAACCACCTGTTGACGGAAACTATGAACCGGTAACAATGATCAGCTGGTACGATGCCGTTGTATGGTGCAATGCATTAAGCGAAATGATGGGAAGAAAACCATGTTATTACTATAACAACGAAATCCTTCGTGATGCAACTGATACAGCTTCGTGTGACCTTGCAGAATGCAAATGGGATAATGACGGCTACAGACTTCCTACAGAAGCAGAATGGGAATATGCAGCGCGCGTAACAAAATCCGGTTACCAGAGCGGAAGCCTTGCCTCAGGACAGATAAACAAAAACGGTTACGACAATCCATCAGTTAATGAATCTGACGTAGCGTGGTTTGATGCTAACACAGATACAACCCACACTGTAGGTACTGCCGGAACTATTTTTAAAAACGAAGAAATGCCTCCTGCTCCCGGCAGCGGAAATGCCAACGGGGCCGGACTTTACGATATGAGCGGAAATGTTCTTGAATACTGCTGGGACTGGAATGATGTTTATAAAGAAACAAATCCTGGAGAAAGAGCAACAGGTCCTAGATTTGGTGCAGAAAGGATCTGCCGCGGAGGTTCCTGGTCGCCATATACAGGCTTTATTTATGCCGGAGACCGTTACGGATATGATCCTAACGAATTTTATAACTTTCTTGGCTTCAGATTCTGTACTTCAAAATAAAAATTAAGGACAAAAAGGGGCTGTTCAAGCTTGCCCGTGCAGACCAGAAAACAGCCCATGAAGAAACTTATAAGCAGTACTATTACCATTCAGATCATCTTGGAAGTGCTACAATGATATCTGACTGGGAAGGAAAGGAGTACCAGAGGATTGAATATACACCATATGGAGAGACCTGGGTAGAGAAAACAAGCAATTCAGGGTCAGAATTCCTACCATATAGGTTTACAGGTAAAGAAGTAGACCAAGAAACCGGTTTGTATTATTATGGAGCTAGATATTTGGATCCAAAATACTCAATGTGGATTAGTACGGATCCTGCATTAGGTGAATATATTCCTGAAATGGGCAAGGGAAATGCCAAAGATTCTGGCTCCTTGCCTGGTATGGGTGGGGTATTCAATCACATCAATGGTAATTTGTATGCGTATGCTGCAAACAATCCGATCAAGTATACGGACCCGGATGGAATTAGCATAATGCCAATTAGTGATAAGAGACTGTTAGATGCAATAATATTTCTTTATACAAAAAGTAAAACATTTAAACAACAATTTGATAGATTATTATCAAAGGAAAATAGTATTAATCAAAAAGCTGTTACGATTTTTTCAACAGGAGCAAATAGGTATCCTGGTAATACCCAAACAAATGATTCCCCTATTTATTATGATGCAGAAATGTTCTGTCTTAATGATAAAGGTGAAATTGAAAGATATATTGAGCCAAAAACAAATAAAGAAGTTCAGGCCATTTTTGTTAATATAGATATAGATAAGATATATGAAAAGCAATTAGATTTATTTGAAGTGATTTCCGAAGAGGTTTGTCACGCTGCGGATACAATGAATTACGGAAGCATCAGATGGAATGAGAAGTGTAAAAAAGAAGATGCAGAAAAGAAATATATGGAAAGGCCTCGTGAAATTTATGCAAAATTATTAACGAAGAAAATAATGAAGGAAATTTATGAATAAGAAGATATGTTTAGTATTCACCGCATTATGTTTATTTTTTAAGGCCTATGCCAATGAACCACTGCCAAATATTGTAGAAATAGAGCAAAAAGATTTTTTTTATCAGTATGAAGAATATATAGAACCTATTGTATCAGAATTATCTAATAAACTATCTATAAACCCTGATGATATTAATTTTGATGACAATGTAAAAATATTTGCTATGGAATATTTAAATCATGAACCTATCATAATAGTTTATTATGACTATGTTTATGATGTATTTGGTTTGAAGCAATATATATGTTTTTGTTTAAAACAATCAACGTTAAATAAAATAAATGTTAATGTTTATGAATGTTCGAATAAGAATCCTCTAATTCAGATTCCAGTAATTGAATGAATTTGAGCTACAAATTTATTTTGCCCGATTTCGATTTATCTTGATAAAACAAAAGGCAGTTTTCATAAGATTTGAAAATTCAATGAACGTCAATTTTATTAATTGTGCTAAGTGTGTAATAAGTTTTTTCTTTTCTCCCACAAATTGTCATTTGTAGGAATAAAGACTAGCGTTTTCAGACTGGGTGAAAACGCTAGATGTGGTGGTACATATTATTTTGTTGTTACTATAATGTTTGGAACTTGTTTAACTTCTTTATTCTCAGATAAAAACCCTCTATGATAAGTTGATATCAACTTTTCATTTGCATAAAAATAAAAATTCTCACCATTACCTATTTCATATCTTAATGTATAAATAATCTTATCATCTACAAGATTAATAGAAATCCATGAAACTCCAGCACCTGAAATATACAGCTCAAAACGATTTTGCAAATCGTTTAGTCTTTTTTCTATGTCATCATTTGTAAAATAGGGCATCTTTTTTAACTCGTCTAGTGTTGATGGGAATATTGAATTTCTTTCATAGTATTTTGAAATAAAATTCCCGATCATTTGTAATTCACTTAATGGAGTTGACTCTCTTGCATATAAAACAAAAGCATTGCCGATTAAAAATATAAGGATAAGGAAGTTTCTTTTCATCTAATTATTCTCCGTTTCTGTTGAAATCAAAGGCTTTTCTCTAAGATTATTTTGAACCGCATATCGATTATACATTCTGTCACCAATAAAATATGCATCTTGTTCAAGCCGTTTTAGATTTGGACTAAAACTAGGATGATTATTTTCATCTACTTGTATTAAATCCAAATCTCCTTGTACAGCATGCCATCCCTCATGCGCCAAAGTATCAATTAATTCAGCGAATCCAGTTTTAATAGCTTTATCTACATCTATTACAATTATATTCCGTTGTTCATGTGTTTCTGTATTACGGAACGGATCAAAAAAAGCATACATATTCTTTGAATGACCTGAATGAGACGGTGATTCATAACGTTTTGTAACATCATCAAGTTGTATCTTACCGTTATTCATCATCTCTGTTAATTTTTCTACAAGCATTTCATCATATTTATCTTGTACATTTTGTGAAATGAAAAACATTGCTTCATAAAGCCATGTTCGTACAGTATTTTCATTAGCTTTTGTATATCTTCCATCCGGGTCTATATAGCGTACCGGATTATTCCCCGCATAGGCATACAAATTACCATTGATGTGATTGAATATCCCACCCATTCCAGGCAAGGAGCCAGAATCTTTGGCATTTCCCTTGCCCATTTCAGGAACATATTCACCTAATGCAGGATCCGTACTAATCCACATCGAATACTTTGGATCCAAATACCTAGCTCCATAGTAATACAAACCGGTTTCTTGGTCTACTTCTTTACCCGTAAACTTATATGGTAAGAATTCAGACCCTGAATTGTTTGTTTTTTCTACCCAAGTTTCGCCATATGGTGTATATTCGATCCTCTGGTACTCCTTTCCTTCCCAGTCAGATATCATTGTAGCACTTCCAAGAT
>SAMEA3663208__coassemble_94_pt1 | contig 53234 bp, 64 predicted proteins | sample SAMEA3663208__metabat2_high_PE_016 | metagenome-assembled genome bin SAMEA3663208 (sample SAMEA3663208) | pig gut metagenome | biome: pig gut; feature: pig-associated habitat; material: faeces | place: China | collected 2013
CAGGTAAAGGACGTAACCCTGTTACTCCATGGGGACAGCCTTGTAAAGGCTATAAAACAAGAAACAAGAGAAAGACTTCAAGTCGTTTCATTGTTTCTCGTAGAAAGAAGTAGTCTAGGAGATAACTGTGTCAAGATCTGTTAAAAAAGGACCTTTTGTAGAGAAAAGCCTTTACAAAAAGGTATTAGAAATGAATAAAGTTGAAGCAGCTGATAAGAAAATGGTTAAAACATATTCTCGCTGTTCTACAATTATTCCTGAAATGGTAGGTAATACTATTTCTGTATATAATGGTAAGTCATGGGTACCTGTTTACGTAACAGAACAGCTCGTTGGTCATAAACTTGGCGAGTTTGCTCCTACACGTACATTCCGTGGTCATGGCGGTACTGATAAAAAAGCTGGTAAGTAGGAGTGGATAAAATGACAGTAAAAAAAGGTTATGTTGCCACTACTAAATTCTTGATTGCATCACCTACAAAGGTTCGCCCTGTAGCTCATGTAATTAATCAGAAGCCTTGTTCAGAAGCTATGGCAATTCTTGAAAATATGCCACAGAAAGGTGCAAAGCTCATTCGCGGAACATTGAAATCTGCAATGGCTAATGCTCTTGTAGCTAATAGCAAGTTAGACGAAGATATGTTGTATGTTAAGGAAATTCGTATTGACGAAGGTCCAAGACTTAAGAGAGTTTGGTTCCGTGCTCGCGGTAGAGCAGACCAGCTTTTGAAAAGAATGTGCCATATTACAGTCGTAGTTGACGAAAAGGCGGGGGAATAAAAAGTGGGACAGAAAGTAAATCCTATCGGTTTGCGTCTTGGAATTAACAAGACATGGCAGTCTCGCTGGTATGCAGATCCTCGTGAATATGCAGACCTCGTTCTTGAAGACTTCAAGATCCGTAAATTGGTATCTGATCTTCCAGAATGCAAAAATGCAGACATTGCAGAAATCGAAATTGTTCGTCACCCACAGCGTGTTACAATTGTAATTCATACAGCACGCCCAGGTGTTATTATTGGTGTTAAAGGTGCTACAATCGAAAAGATTAGCACAGACATCCAGAAGCAGCTTACAAAGAAAGTTCAGATTAAGATTAAAGAAATTAAACGCGCTGATGTGAACGCTTCTTTGATTGCTCAGAATGTTGGTCGTCAGCTTCAGGGACGCGCTTCATTCCGTAAGGCTCTTAAACAGGCTTGCAGCAATGCAATGCGTGGTGGTGCTCAGGGAATTAAGATTCGTCTTTCTGGCCGTCTTGGCGGAGCTGAAATGTGTCGTTCTGAAGAACACAAAGAGGGACGTGTTCCTCTTCACACTCTCAGAGCAGACATTGATTATAGCTTGTACGAAGCTCTTACTTCATACGGAAAAATCGGTGTTAAAGTATGGGTTTACAACGGTATGAACTATGGTCACGAACAGAATGAAGATGCAGGACAGCTTGTAAGAAAGCCACGTAGAGAAAGATCTTCTCGTCCGGCTGCAGATAGAGCTGAATCTTCTGCAAAGGAAAGGAGTTAAACTATGGCTCTTGCACCTAAAAGAGTAATGCACCGTAAGGTGCAGCGTGGTAGACAGCATGGTTTTGCCACACGTGATAATTATGTAGATTTTGGTGACATCGCTCTCGTAGCAATGGAACCAGTCTGGTTGAATGCACGTGTAATCGAAGCTGCCCGTGTTGCGATCAACCGTAAGCTTGAACGCAAAGGACATGTTTGGATTCGTGTATTCCCTGATAAGCCTATTTCTAAGAAACCTGCCGAAACTCGTATGGGTAAAGGTAAAGGTGCTCCAGAATTCTGGGCTGCAAATATCAAACCAGGAATGATTTTGTTCGAAATTGGTGGAGTTGATATTAAGATTGCTGAAGAAGCTCTTCGCTTAGCATCAAGCAAACTTCCAATCGTAACAAAAGTAGCTTATAAGCCGACAAAAGACTAAGGAGGAATAAGATGGCTAAATCAAATAAAAAATCTGACAAAGAACTGTCTTATGCTGAACTTGTTGCTCGTCGCGATGAGCTTAAACAGAAGTATATGGATTTGCGTTTCAAAATGGTAATCGCCCATGTAGATAACCCAATGGAAAAACGTCTTCTTCGTCGTGAAATCGCACGTTTGAATACGTTCATTCAGCAGAAAAAAGCTGCTGAAGCTAATAAGTAGGAGTTGACTCGTGGAAGCAAATGCTAAAACTAAAGTTGGTAAACGTTCTTACGTTGGAATCGTAACAAGCGATAAGATGGATAAAACTATCGTAGTTACAGTTTCTACAAAGAAAATGGACCGTCTTTACAAAAAATATGTAACAAGTTCAAAGAAGTGTAAGGCTCATGATGAAAAGAATGAAGCACACATCGGAGATACTGTTAAGATCGTTGAAAGTCGCCCACTCAGCAAAGATAAGTGCTGGCGCCTCGAATCAATCATTGAACGCGCAAAATAAGTTTAAGGAGTTAGAAGTATGATTCAAATGCAGTCATGTATGACAGTTGCTGATAACTCTGGTGCTAAAATCGCTCAGTGTATTAAAGTAATCGGCGGTTCACACCGTCGTTACGCAGGTATCGGTGACATCGTAGTAGTAGCTATTAAGGATGCAATTCCTACATCTACTATTAAAAAGGGTGCAGTTAAAAAGGCAGTAATCGTTCGCCAGGCGAAAGAATACCGCCGTCCAGATGGAACTTACATTCGTTTCGATGATAACGCTTGTGTTATCGTTGACGATTCTAAGAACCCAGTTGGAAAACGAATTTTTGGACCTGTAGCTCGTGAGCTTCGTGATAAAGATTTCATGAAAATCATTTCACTTGCTCCAGAAGTTCTCTAAGAGGAATTGAATATGGAAAAGAAATTCAAAATCCGTAAGGACGATACAGTACAGGTTATTGCAGGAAAAGACAAAGGAAAGACAGGAAATGTACTTCGTGTTCTTCCTGCTAAAAATGCAGTAATTGTATCTGGTATTAACATTGTTAAAAAGGCAATGAGAAAGAGAAGCCAGCAGGATCAGGGCGGTATCGCTGAGATCGAAGCTCCTCTTAATATTTCTAATGTAGCAATCGTATGTAAAAAATGCGGTCCTACAAGAATTGGTTATAAGCTTGACGGCGACAAGAAAGTTCGTGTCTGCCGCAAATGTGGAGAAAAATTGTAATGGCAAATTACATACCTCGGCTTAAGAAAGTCTATAATGACACTATCGCTAAAGAACTCTATAAAGAGTTCAATTACACAACACCAATGCAGATCCCTGCTATCAAGAAAATCATCGTAAGCATGGGTGTTGGCGAAGCTCTCACTAATAAGAAACTTCTTGACGCTGCAGTAACTGATCTTACTCAGATTACTGGACAGAAAGCTGTTAAGACAAGAGCAAAGAAAAGCATTGCTAACTTCAAACTTCGTGAGGGTGCAGAAGTAGGTGTTATGGTAACATTACGCGGTTCAATTATGTATGAATTCTTGGATCGTTTGATCAATGTTGCTTTACCACGCGTTAAGGATTTCCGCGGTATCAAAGCTACTGGCTTTGATGGACACGGTAATTTCTCTTTTGGTATTACTGAACAGATTATCTTCCCAGAAATCGACTTTGATAAAATCACTAAGATTGCTGGTATGAACATCACTGTAGTAACTAGTGCAAAGACAGATGCTGAAGCAAAAGCTTTGCTTACCAAGTTTAACATGCCTTTCAGAAAGTAGGTGAGAAGAAACTATGGCTAAGAAATCTATGATTATTAAGGCTGCTCGCAAGCAGAAGTACAGCACACGTGAATACAACCGCTGTCAGCTTTGCGGACGTCCAAGAGGATACTTAAGAAAGTTTAAGATGTGTCGTCTTTGCTTCCGTAAGTATGCAAGCGAAGGATTGTTACCTGGTGTAACAAAATCAAGTTGGTAGTGGTAGGAGAAGAAATATGAGTGCATCAGATCCAGTAGCAGACATGCTCACAAAGATCCGTAATGCGGCACAGGCCCGCCACGAAAAGGTAGATATCCCTGTTTCAAAGCTTAAGCTTGAAATCGTGAAAATCCTGAAAACTGAAGGTTATATTAAAAACTTCAAAAAAGTACAAGAAGAAAACAAATCGGTTATCCGTATCTTCTTGAAATATGATGAAGCAAACGCACCTGTTATTCATGGTCTTGAAAAGATCTCAAAACCAGGACGTCGCGTTTACTCTAGCTACAAAGACTTACCACGCGTTTATAACGGTTATGGTACAGTTATCGTTTCAACTTCTTCTGGTGTTACAACTGGTAAAAAAGCAGCAGAAAAACAGGTTGGCGGTGAATTAGTTTGCAGTATCTGGTAATAGGAGGAAAGTATGTCAAAAGTTGGTAAACTCCCTATTGCTGTTCCAGCAGGTGTAACTATCAATGTTGCAGATGGCGTTGTTTCAGTAAAAGGCCCAAAAGGCGAACTCAAACAGAACATCGGTAACAAAGTAACTGTTGAAGTAAAAGGTACAGAAATCGTAGTAAACCCTGTAGATAATTCTAAAGCAGCTAACGCTGCACACGGTCTTTACCGCGTACTTATTAACAACATGGTAATTGGTGTAACTTCTGGTTACTCAAAAACTCTTGTTATTAATGGTGTAGGTTATCGTGCAGAAGTTAAAGGAAAAGAACTTGTAATGAACCTTGGTTATTCAAATGACTTCATTGCAATTATTCCTGAAGGTCTTACAGTAACTGCTGATCCTAGCGGAAAAGTAACAATTTCTGGTATTGATAAGCAGCGTGTTGGTGAATTCAGTGCGCAGCTTCGCACATTGCGTATGCCTGAACCTTACAAAGGAAAAGGTATCCGTTATGATAATGAAGTTATTAGACGTAAAGTCGGTAAGACTGGTGTTAAATAAGGTGAAGCTATATGTTTAAGAAACTGAATGACAAAGACAGAAAACGCCTTCACAGAAAAGTTCATATTCGTAAGTCTGTTTATGGTACAGCTGAACGCCCACGCATGACAGTAACTCGAAGCAACAAGAACCTTTTTGTACAGGTTATTAATGATGACGAGGGAAAAACTCTCGCTTCAATTTCGACAATGGAAAAAGACTTTGCAGCTCTCAAGCCTAATACTGAAGGAGCTACAAAGCTTGGTGAAGCACTGGGTGCACGCCTTAAGGATAAGAATATTACTGCAGTCGTATTCGACCGTAACGGATATCTTTATCACGGTGTTGTAAAGGCCCTTGCAGATGGAACTCGCGCAGCGGGAATCCAATTCTAGGAGACACTATGGAACACCAGAAGAATTTTGATAAAGATCCTAAAGAAAAAGAGTTTGTAGAAAAACTCGTTACACTCAAAAGAACTTCTAAAACAGTAAAAGGTGGACGTCGTATGTCTTTCTCTGCTCTTACTGTTGTAGGCGATCATAACGGTCGCGTAGGATACGGATTTGGTAAAGCTAATGACGTATCTGAAGCAATCAAAAAGAGTATCGATAAGGCAAAGAAGAACCTTGTAACATTCCCTATTAAGAATGGTACAATTCCACATGACATCATTGGAAAATACAAGAGTTCATCAGTTCTTTTGAAACCTGCTTGTTCAGGTACTGGTATTATTGCCGGTGGTGCAGTTCGTGCAATTCTCGAAGCAGCTGGAGCAACAGACGTTCTTTCAAAATCATTGGGCGGACGTACTGCAATGAACGTTGTTCGTGCTACATTCGATGCAATTGAACACATGATGAATGCCGGCACTATCGCTAAGAACAGAGGTAAAACTCTGGATGAGTTGTGGGGTTAATCTATGGCAAAACTTAAGATTACACTTACAAAAAGTACAATTGGTCAGAAACCTGCTAAAGTTGCAACAGTTCGCAGCCTTGGTTTGAAGAAAATCAGTTCTTCAGTTGTACAGGAAGATACACCTGCTATCCGCGGCATGATCGCTGCAGTAGCACACATGGTTAAGGTAGAGGAGATCTAATTATGGCAGATTACAATCCAACTTTGACTGCACCTTATGGTGCAAACAAAAAGGACAGAAGAGTAGGCCGTGGTTCTTCTTCTGGCCGTGGTTCTACAGCTGGACGCGGTAACAAAGGTCAGCAGTCTCGCTCAGGTGGAAAAGTATACATCGGTTTCGAAGGTGGACAGATGCCTTTGTTCCGTCGTATTGCTCAGAGAGGATTCTCTAACTATCCATTCAAAAAAGAATATGCTTGCGTTAACGTTTCAGACCTTAACGTAAAATATTCTGATGGTGAAACTGTTAATAAAGAAACTCTTGCAGCTAAAGGTCTTTTGAAAGGAAATAATCCTTTGATTAAGGTTCTTGGTGATGGAGAAATCACAAAGAAACTTACTGTAAATGTAGATAAGATTTCTGCTTCAGCTAAAGATAAAATCGAAAAAGCTGGCGGTTCAGTTACTCTTACTGCAGAAAAGAAAGACTAAACTGGAGTTAAAATATGGCAGGCAACACAATAGTTAATATGTTCAAAGTAAAAGAACTTCGCAGCAGACTTTTGTTCACCATCGCTGTATTAGCCGTTTATCGCTTGGGATGTGTTTTGACCATCCCAGGTATTGACGCATCAGCTTTGATTGCATATTTCGAATCTGCTAAGAATGACTTTGCAAGCTACATGGACTTTTTTGTTGGAGGTGCCTTCTCACAGTTCTCTGTATTTATGTTGGGTGTAATGCCTTACATTTCTACACAGATCATTATGCAGCTTTTGATGATCGTTTTCCCATCGATTAAAAGATCAATTCAGGAAGATGGCGGTCAGCAGAAGTTTGCATTATGGACAAGAGTTGGAACAATTTTTGTTTGTATTATTCAGGCATTTGCTGTTACAGCATGGGCAAGTAACATTCCTAATGCAGTAACAATCAGCAATCCTACAACATTCAAGTGTTTGGCTATATTAACTGTAACTACTGGATCTATGATTACAGTATGGCTCGGTGATCAGATTACAGCACGTGGTATTGGAAATGGTATTTCTATCATGATCTTTGCCGGTATTGTTGCTCGTATTCCTAGCGCTATTGGACAGCTCATTACAGGTGTTCAGTCTGGTGCTATCAATATTATGTTCGTTGTAGCTGCTGTAATTATCTTTGTAGCTATTATTGCTCTTGTTGCTTTCGAAGAAGGCGGCGAGAGAAAGATTCCTGTTCACTATGCAAAACGCGTAGTAGGCAGAAAAATGTATGGCGGTCAGAGTACATATATTCCGTTCAAGGTTAATCCTTCGAATGTTATTCCTTTGATTTTTGCTTCATCATTCCTTACTTTGCCAATGCAGATTATTTCTTCTGCGGCAGAATCTTATGGTGGAGAAGCACCAAAATGGATTAAGGGGTTGAGTTACTTCCTTGCTCCAGGTGGAATCTGGTATAACGTTTTGTTGGTAGTGCTTATTATCTTCTTTGCTTACTTCTACACTCAGGTAACACTGAACCCTACAGAAATTGCAAAGCAGATCAGAGAAAATGGTGGATCCATCCCTGGTGTAAGTGCTGACAAGACAGAATCAACTCTGCAGAAAATATTGAACAGACTGGTACTTCCTGGATCTTTGTTCCTTGCTGCAATTGCAGTTATACCAACTATCATCATGAAATTATTTGGTTTACCAGCAGAAGTTGCTAACTTAATGGGTGGTACATCATTAATCATCATGGTTGGAGTTGCATCGGATACAATGGCCCAGATCGAAGCTCTTCTTAAGATGCATCATCAGGATGGACTCGTTAAGAAAGGTAAGATTCGTTCAAGAAATCTCTAGATTTTTTGAAATACCAGTAGATTAAAATTAGAAAATTGTGATATATTAATCAAACCCGATTGTAATTCATTGCGAATTGCCATAATCGAGAAAAATGTATCACATTTTCTAGGGGGACTTTTATGAAAGTACGAACCAGCGTAAAGCCCATTTGCGACAAGTGTAAGGTTATTAAAAGAAACGGAGTTATCCGTATTATTTGTGTAAACCCTAAACATAAGCAGCGTCAGGGCTAAGCTCAAGGAGTAATAGATGGCTCGAATTGCGGGAGTTGACCTCCCTAATAAACATGTTAGTATTGCTTTAACTTATATTTACGGAATCGGTCGTTCATCAGCTTTGGCTATTTGTGAAAAAGCAAAGATCGATCCAAATGCAATGGCTAATGATCTTTCTCAGGATGACCTGGGAAAATTGCGCGAAGTAATTGACGCAGAATACAAAGTTGAAGGACGCCTTCGCTCAGAAATCGGTCTTAACATCAAACGTCTTATGGACATTGGTTGTTATCGTGGATTGCGCCATAGAAAAGGTCTTCCTGTTCGTGGTCAGCGCACACGCACTAACTCTCGTACTCGCAAGGGTAAGAAAAAGACTGTTGCTAACAAGAAAAAGGCATAAGGCGGAGGTAAGTTAAGTGGCTGTTGTAAAAAAGCGAAAAGAAAAGAAAAGTGTATATGAAGGAAATGTCTACATTCAGGCAACTTTCAATAACACAATCGTAACAATTACAGACTTGAAGGGAAATGCTCTTTCTTGGGCTTCTTCAGGTGGTCTCGGATTCCGTGGAGCTAAAAAATCTACTCCATTTGCTGCACAGTCAGTTGCTGAAACAGCTGTTCAGAAAGCAGTAAGCTACGGTTTGCGCGAAGTACACGTATTTGTTAAAGGACCTGGAGTTGGTCGCGAAAACGCTATCCGCTCACTTGGTGCTTTAGGTCTTAAGGTAAAATCAATTTCTGATGTAACACCTATTCCACACAATGGATGTAGACCACGTAAGACTCGCCGTATGTAGTTTTATACTATCAATAACAAATACTCCGGTTTTGCGAGTATTTGTGTGATAGTTTGGGACTTACTTACAATTAGTTTGTAACGTGAAATTATGTGAAACGATGTTAGAATGATGAATTTTAACTAGTTTCAGGTCAAAATTTGTTTGTAGAAGTTTCCTTTGCAGAACATATTTTGATTTAGCTGATAATTAATGAACAGCTCCAGCAGGAAACTACTGGAGGTAAGGAGTTTAGATGGCTCGCAAAAATCTGCTTAAAGGATTTAAACGTCCAAAAAGCATTACATTTGAGCACCTTGAGAATAATGCTAACTATGGAAAGTTTACAGCTTCTCCATTTGAAACTGGATTTGGAACAACTGTAGGTAATACACTTCGTCGTGTTCTTCTTTCTAGTATTCAGGGATATGCTATTTCTTCAGTACGCATTACATCTTATGATGCTAATGGTGTTCCACATATTATTTCTAGTGAATTTGAAGCAATTCCACATATTGCTGAAGATACAGAAGAAGTGTTGAACAGCTTGAAACAGATCCGTTTGCGGCTTCCAGAGGACATCGAACAGGATACTATCCTTTATGAATTTAAAGGACCTGGTGTCGTTAAGAGTGATGACTTTGCTAAAGAAGGTCAGCTTGAAATTATGACAAAAGATCAGCTTGTATTCACAATGATGGATGAAGCTCGTATCGATTTGGAAATTCAGGTAGATTTCGGCAGAGGCTATGTCCCAGCAGAAACAAACGAGCATTACATTGAAGATGTTTCTACAATCCCAATGGATGCTATCTTTGCCCCTGTTCGCAAGGTAAAATTTGCTATTGAACCTTGTCGTGTCGGACAGAGAAATGACTATGATAAGTTAGTTTTAGAGATTTGGACTGACGGTACAATCGCTCCAGATGATGCATTGGCTGAAGCAGCAAAAATTGCTAAAGATCACTTCTCAATTTTTGTTAACTTCAACGATAGTGATGTATCAAGTGGTGATGAATTGGATGAAGGTGACGAAAGAGTTCGTAATCTTCTCAATACTCCAGTTGAAGAACTTGAACTTTCAGTTAGATCGTCTAATTGTCTTAAGAATGCTAACATTCGTACAATTGGTGAACTTACAAAGAAGACAGAAGACGATATCGCTAAAACAAGAAACTTTGGTAAAAAAAGTTTGACAGAAATTAAGGAAAAACTCTTAGAGTGGAACCTTACACTTGGAATGACTGATTACAGCCACCTCAAGAATGCTGTCAATTTGAATAAGAAGAAGGAAGAATCAGATGAATCATAAAGTTGGTTTTAATCCCCTTTCACGTACTACAGCACACCGCCGTGCGATGACTCGTAACATGGTTACTTCACTTTTGAGATTTGAACGCATTACTACTACCAAAGCTAAGGCTTTGGAAGTACGTAGAACTGCTGAAAAACTCATCACAAGAAGTAAAGTAGACAGTGTACACAATCGCCGCGAAGCTGCTAAGTTTATTCAGGATGAAAAAGTTCTTAATAAACTCTTTACAGAAATTGGTCCACGCATGAAGGATCGTAATGGTGGTTACACAAGAGTTCTTAAGCTCGGATTCCGTCAGGGAGACGCAGCTGATGTAGCAATTCTTGAACTCGTTGACTATTCATTGGATTCAGATGCTAAGACAGCTCCAAAAGCTGAAAAAAAATAAGGAGTAGGTTATGTCTAAATCACATCGTGGAACAGGTATTCGTACACAGGTAGCTCATGGACGTGCAAAATGTCCAATTTGTGGAAACGAAAACATCAAATGTCTTTATGAAAAAGAAATTGATGGAAACAAAGTTAAGGTTTGTAAGTTCTGTAACGCAAATCTTAAAAATAAGGAAAGAAAAGCTGCAAAAGTAACTGCACCTGCTGCAGAAGCTCCTGCTGCTGAAGCTGAAGCACCTGCTGAAGCATAATAGCATTTTAAGCTAATCCTTATGTAGGCCACTCTAATTATTCGGAGTGGCTGTTTTATTTTAAACGGATATTTGAAATCCAGAACTTCGGATTTTAGAAATTCCGTTAAAAAAATCTAAACTGTATTGCATTATGGTTTAAAATATAATAACTTTAAAATCACCATCATGAAAAATTCAACTAAGACAATGTACGTAAATAAATTTTTTCGCGCTTTTCCTGAGGAATTCACGGTAAAAGAATTTATACGTTATATGTCTTATGTGGATTGTAAGATAACAAAAAAAGAAGCTGAAGATCTGATTGCTGCCTCTCCATATATTTTTGAACTTGAAGAAGGAAGATATCAGACTCGTGCTGGTGCTTTTACAAATAAACTTTTCAGTGTTGTTCTGTCTGAGGAAGAATGTGCAAACAAATGTTTTCTTCCGGGACATAGGTGCGTGCCTTTTGTTGACCAGGAGGTAATGTCATATTCCCTGCTTTTTATATGGAACAACAGTGTACTTCCGACCAAAATTGTAGAATACTCGAAAGAATTTGCGTTGGACCATTTTTCCCTTTATGGAGAGGAATACGAATCCCAGTATATTGCAAATGATCCGGGAATGGATGGGTTTGAACTGGCCGATAATGATTTTGAACTTCCGATGAAGGTTAAGCTTACAAGTGTTGATCTAGAGCCATTGTTTGAAAGGTATAAGATTGAGCCTGGTGACAGACTTCTGTTTACGGTAGAAAACTGGGATGAGGGAATTATCAATGTTTCCCCTTGTCTGAGAGAAAAATCAAAAATACTTGAATTGACAGATGACGATATTAAACGAAATCAATGGTACAAGGTTATTGAGAAGGCTTTGAAGGAGCTTTTTAAAACCCGCGGTCCGAGATCTTCTATTGAAGAGCAGCTTGCAGATGTTTTCTTTGAATATTCAGATGAGCTTTGTACAAGATTCTGCGGCTCTGTCGAGGAATTTTTGAAGAAGACTAAGGCTGTTTCAATGGAACTGTTCGGTGTCGAAACTCGTTTGTGGAATGCCGGTGAAACTGTACCTGCAATGGGCGAGTGGAATTACGATAACGAAGAAGAATATGGATTTAAACACAATCTCGTTTATTCAGTTCCTGATTTTGTTCTTGACGAATTTATAAAAGATCATGCATTTCAGAAAAAGAATAATTTGGAAGAACTTTTGAATGAGGTTTTTCCGGCCTGTTTTTTTATGCCGCCAGAACACAGGCAGGACTTATTATTGCACATCATAAATCGAAATGATATAATTTTGTCAAATTATAACTGGTTTGCAGACCATCAGCTTGGGGATATTCGACATAAAGCGCTTCTTCTGTATACGAAAATCAATGGACTTATTTATGAAATTGACCGTATCGGAGGAAAATTCAATTCTTATCCTCAGCAGGAACTGGTGATTCTTATCCAGTTGTATACGCATCTTTCAAAGTTAATGGAAACAATTGCGTTTGATCCAAATTCCCTGACAGGAGAAACTGAGACAATTTCTGTTTCGCTCGATGGAATGGAATTTAATTTTGAAGATATTGAAGGCGCTCTTCGTAATGCTGTAGCAGTCTGTAAAAAAAATGATTTTACTGTAATTTAGTAATTACTTATTAAATTAAAATGCGGGGGAATCTATGGAAAACAAAAATGAAGTTGCAGAACTTTTAAGCAGAGGCGGAGTTTTGTTTGATGTAGAAGGGGATACTACATCAGAAATTTACAAGAATATTTGCAATGAAATTTCATTGCCAGACGAAGTAACTAAAGACGGTGTTTATGCAGCACTATGCGATCGTGAACGTGTAATGAGCACGGCGGTTGGATATGGGATTGCACTTCCTCACTGCAGAGGCACAGTTCTTAAAAATAATGATAATCAGCAGATATCAGTCTGTTATCTTAAGAAGCCAATTGATATGAGCGCTCCAGACGCAAGACATGTCTATGTGATGTTTGTTCTTTTAACTGCAAACTCACAGACTCACTTGCAGGTTCTCTCACAGCTGGCATCTTTGTTCAAGAATAACACATTTAAGCAGCTGCTCGAAAAGCACGCTGGATTAGATGAACTGATAAAAGCTGCAAACGACTTAATTACGAGGTAAGTTTTTATGAACGAAAAAGCAATTGCTGCAGTAGCAAAAAGTGTACGCAGTCTTTCTATGGATGCTATTCAGAAGGCAAATTCAGGACATCCTGGTCTTCCATTGGGAGCTGCAGAATTGGCAAGTGTTCTCTACGGAGAAGTATTAAAACACAATCCTGCAAATTCTAAATGGGCTGACAGAGACAGATTTGTTCTTTCTGCTGGTCATGGTTCAATGCTCTTGTATTCAATCCTTCACCTTTCCGGATACAAAGTAACAATGGACGATATTAAAAGCTTCCGTCAGGTTGGATCAGTTTGTTGTGGTCACCCTGAATACGGAATTACTGACGGTGTTGAATGTACTGGCGGTCCACTCGGGCAGGGCGTTTCAATGGCTGTTGGTATGGCTATGGCTGAACAGATGCTTGCTGCACGTTTCAACACAGCTAAACACACAATCGTAGATCACTACACATATTCTTTGGTTGGTGAAGGATGTCTTCAGGAAGGTGTTTCTTCTGAAGCTTGTTCACTTGCCGGAAACCTCAAGCTTGGTAAGTTGATCGTATTCTATGATGAAAACAGAATCTCAATTGACGGTTCTACAGACATTACATTTACAGACGATATCAAAAAACGCTACGAAGCATACGGATGGCAGGTTCTTGCCGGAAGCATGTACGACGTTAAGGGAATCGAAAAACTCGTTAACAAAGCAAAAGCAAACAAAAAACAGCCAACTTTGATCATGCTCAAATCTATCATCGGAAAGGGCGCACCAAAAGAAAATACAGCTGACGTTCACGGAGCTCCACTTGGCGCTGACGGTGTAAAAGAAGCTAAGGCTAAACTCGGACTTCCTGTTGACCAGGACTTCTATGTAGTACCAGAAGCTTACGACTACTTTGCTGGTAAGAAAGCAGAATGGGCTAAAAAAGAAGCTGACTGGAATGAAACATTCGCAGCTTGGGCTAACGAAAACCCTGATCTTAAAAAACAGTGGGATGCATTCCACTCAGACGCTGCAACAGCTGAAGTTTCTGACGTAGAATATAAAGTTGGAGATGCTTGTGCAACTCGTGATGCTTCAGGAAAAGCATTGAACGTAATCGCAGCTCGTTACGGTAACCTCGTTGGCGGTTCTGCTGACCTTATGGGACCAAACAAAACTGCATTCAAAGCATACGATGAAGGTACATTCTCACCTGCTAACTACAAAGGCCGCACAATCGAATACGGTATCCGTGAATTTGCCATGTCTGCAGTTTGTGCAGGTATGTCACTCCATGGAGGACTCAGACCATTCTGTGCAACATTCCTTGTATTCGCAGATTACCTCCGTCCATCACTTCGCGTTGTTTCTTTGATGAAGCAGCCTGTAATTTACGTATTCACACACGACTCAATCTACGTTGGTGAAGACGGACCTACACACCAGCCAATCGAAACAATGACATCACTTCGTACAATTCCTGGAGTACAGGCAATTCGTCCAGGTGACCCAGAAGAATCAATGCAGGCATGGAACATGGCTTATGCTTCAAAAGATCATCCTGTATGTATGGCATTTACTCGCCAGGCTCTCGCAGTTTACGAAAAAGCTGACAAGAACTGGAAAGAAAACATGGCAACTAAAGGTGCTTATGTTGTACAGGAAGGTTCAGCTTCTCCTGACATCTCAATCCTTGCTAGTGGTTCAGAAGTTAACATGGCTCTCGCTGCTGCAAAACAGGTTGAAGGAAAAACAATCCGCGTAGTATCTGTTCCAGACCTCAAGAAGTTCTCAGGACTTTCTAAGGCTGACCAGAAATCTATCATCGGCGATGCTAAACGCGTTGTATGTACTGAAGCTGGCGTTTCAACAGAATGGCTCCAGTTTACAGACAAAGATAACTGTTTCTGTATCGACCGCTTCGGTGAATCAGGACCAGCTAACAAAGTTGCTGAACACCTCGGATTTACAGCTGACAAGCTCGCTGAACTCTTGAAAAAATAATGACTTTTAATTAAGTTGTAATTATGAATTTTATGTAAGTTATAGAAGGCAGATCGTTAAGGTCTGCCTTTTTTTTAATATTAAAAAAAATAAAAAAAGTGTGTAAAAAGAATGAAAAGAAAAAAAAGTTTTAATCAAATCAAAACTTCTGTTGTTTTATCAACAGTTATGTTATCAACAGTTTTAGTCTCGGGATTTTCTGCCGGAGCTGTAAAGTTTTTTGAACTCGGAAAGGTTTATGAAAAGTCAGCAAGTGCGATTGCGGCTGTGTGCGGTCTTTTGGATAATACTGGTTCTAAAGATGATATGCTGATATATTAAAATATTACGAATAAAGCGATAAATGCCGATAATCTATTTATGAATAGAAGAATATCAGTTTTTTTTATTTCGGTTGCACTATTGTTTTTGGCAGGCGGCAACTGTTTTTCGCTTGCGGTTTATAAAAAATCGGCAACGGCATCTTTTTATGCAGAAGACTTTCATGGAAAGAAAACTTCGAACGGTGAGATATTTAATATGTGGGCAATGACTTGTGCTCACAAGATGCTGCCTTTTAACACAATCCTGAAGGTCACAAATCTTACTAACGGTAAAGTGGTTGAAGTAAGAGTCAACGACAGGGGACCCTTTGTCGGTACTCGAGAAATAGATCTTTCAAAAGGTGCTGCGGCAAAGATTGGAATGATCGGAGCGGGAACTGCAAAGGTAAAACTTGAAATTGTAAAGCTCGGACCTTATACAAAGTCCAGTGTTGTTACAGGAAAAAAAGCGTGTGCCAAAGCAGGTATTAAATATGTTCAGGTCAGGCTGAAAGATGTAGAAACAAAATCAGAAAGTCAGATCATAAGTGAAGGCAAATCAGAAAATGAAATTACCGGACTGATTCCTCAGGAAAAAATCGATATAATAAAAAGCGTAAAAAGAGATGCAGGAAAATCGTGGGACATTCAGGTCGGCGCTTTTTCGAAACGGGACAATGCGCTTGCTTATGCAAAAAAAGTAAAGGCCTCAGGATTTTCAAATGTAATATTACAGAAGACAAGTTCGGTCGTGCGGGTTGTATTAAAAGATGTAGAGTCTGAACAGGTAAACACACGAATTGATGAGCTGGTAAAAAAAGGCTATTACGATCTTGTTGTACGTGAAAGAAAATAAATTTTCTTTTACTCTGAAATAATATGTTTGTAAAAAAAATATTTAATGTTAAATAAAAAGAGAACCGTTCTGTTCCTGGCGTGGGCAGAACGGTTCTCTTTTTAATTGAGGAGGAGTATTTATGGAAGTCTGTTATTAAGCTGTAATCGCAATTCTTTTAGGTGCTGCAAGTTCCTTGCGTGGAATGATGATGTTCAATACACCATTCTTGAAGCTTGCTGCGATGTTCTGTTCGTCGATGTCTTCTGGCAATGTAAAGCTGCGTGAGAACTTTGAAGTGCTGCGTTCCTTGATGAGGAATCTTTTTGCAGGAACTTCGAGTTTTTCTGCATGCTCTTTTTTGTTTTCTTTAGTTTCACCTTTTTCTTCAGCTTCAGGTTTTGCTTCTTCAACTGAAGAGATTTTCAATGTATTGCGGTCAAGTTCGATGTTGATGTCATTTTCTGTTTTGCCAGGCAAATCCATTTCGATTGTGTAAGCATCTTTTGTTTCTGAAATGTCAACTTTTGGTGCTGCATAAGAAGTTGTGCAGTAGCCTGAGTTCTGCATCTGGTCATCAAGTGCTTCAAAAAGTGTGTTAAAAAGTTCGTTCATATTTTTCTCCTTAGCCGGCTTTTCAGGGGGCTATTATTTAATGTTTTATTTAAGGCTTTCTGCCTTACACTTATGTATATAGCAACTGCCGTGCCAACTTTTTGAAAAAAATTACAGCTATCGAAAATTCCGTGCCAAAAAGTATGGAAAAAGGCTTAAGGCAGCAGGAAAAGACTCGTAGAACTTAAAAATTCCTTTAAAAAAGGGAAAATTTGGCAGGAATTGGATCATTATGATATGAGTAGATGTGTAATTTTGACACAGTGGTGTTAAATACTTGAAAATTCCGGGTAATTTTGTACAATTTGAGTTTGAGAAATTGAATTTCAGGGGAATAAAATGGGTCGAATTGAAAAGATTAATTCCTATTACGAAAAAAACTTTGCAGAGCTTGAGAAACTTCACCAGATTTTGAATGAAGCAACTGCCGGCAATATTAACGCTGACAATTATAAGATTCTCGGCTGGGAAAGCCGACAGGCTCAATATGCCAGATTTGCGGCCTTTGTTAAAAATGTCAATCTTGAGAAAAAATCAATTCTTGATGTCGGTTGCGGCCTTGGGGACCTTTTCCATTTTATAACCTGCGCGCTTAATAACACGATTTTTTATACCGGCATTGATATCTCTGAACGGATGATTGAGACTGCAAAATCACAGCTCGAGATTCTACGCCAAAACGGTCTTAAGCTTCCTGCCGGAAATAATTCTACTGTGGAATTTGAAAAACGCGATCTGTTTCAGGATAACTTTAAGGATTCTTATAACTGGATTTACGCGTCGGGAATTTTTAACCTCAATCTCGGGAATAACCTTGAGTTCCTTGAGAAAGCTTTTAAACAGTTTGTGGAACTTGGAACCGACGGTTTTGCCTGCTCAATGCTGAATGAACGTTCTACTGATAAAGAAGAGCCGTATTTTTATTATAAGCCTGAAGAGGTAAAGCTGCTTGCAGAAAAAGTCGGGGCTAAGACAATTCAGATTATAGATGATTATCTTGAAAATGATTTTACAATTATTGCCAGATTCTATTGACATAATTTTTTGTATTCTATATATTATTACTACACATTCCCCGATTGTGTAATGGTAGCACTTCAGATTCTGGTTCTGACTGTGGGGGTTCGAATCCTCCTTGGGGAACTAAAAAGGTTGCTGTTTGGCAACCTTTTTTTGTTTCTGGTCCCTTCGTCTATCGGCTAGGACGTGACCCTCTCAAGGTCGAAAGACGGGTTCGATTCCCGTAGGGACCGTAACCCGCAGGGTTCGATGCTCACAAAAGTAATCGATGCTTACAAAAGCTCTGAGTTTTTGACTCAGGGCTTTTTTTGTCGAAAATTCCTTTTAGTGAAAATTTAAATACTAAACTTGCATTTAAAAATAGTGGTGTTATAATTTAGTAAAGAGAGTTTAATATGGAAAATAGTAAAAAGACCTTGAAAGAAAGGCGTGCAGATTCTGACAGGCGAATTATCGATTCTGCAATCAGAAACTTTGGAATCAGAGGCTATTCCAACTGTACGGTAAGTCATATTGCAAAAGATGCAAGAGTTACAAGCGGGCTTGTAATTCAGAGATTTGAATCTAAAGAAAATCTTTTGTATAAAGCATATGAAGATGCCTTGAGCTCTTATTATGCAGATGATGAATACGGTAAAAATATTTATCAATATTTTGAAAAAGTAATTAATAATATTAAAAATCTAAAAAAAACTTATCCGGAAAAATTTCAATTTCTGAAAACTGTAATTGCTACAGCCGATCTTCCTGAAAACAACCTTCAAGTAAAAAGAAAGCTTTTTGAAGCGCGCAATATCTGCGGCTATCTTAATGATGCTCAGCAGAAGGGAATCATCGCAAAAGGTGATGTGTTCTATCTTTATCAGGTATTTCTAAGTCAGGTTTATTCGCAGATTGAAATCTGTGATAAGAACGGACTTGAGTATCCGGACAATTCCTTTTTTGTCCGGATATTCCAGGTGAATGATGAAGATATGATGACCGCATTTAAAAAGAAAGAAGAAATTTTTAATGCGCTGCGCAAAGCTTATAAAAGACTGATTGCAATTTCAATAGCGGATAATACTGCGTCTTTGCTGGAAGGAAATGAAGCGGAAATTCTTCAGCGAGGCAAGGATGCAAGAAAGACTATTGAGAAATCAATCATGGAACAGGTTGAACCTTCAGACCAGCAGAAGATGTTTGATTTTTATAACTTTGATACTCTTGATGAGAGAATGGGAAATAAAAAAATCATCGTTAGAAATTGTGCGTTAAAAGGAAACAGAGAAGCGTTTGCATTGCTTGTTCCTATGAAAAGAGATGAAAAAGGGAGAATCATTGAAGTTCTTTCAGGACTTCAAATTGTAGAAGAGTCATATAAATAAAGTCAAGAAAATATAGGCAGGCATTAACTGGCTAGTAAGAACGATCCGGTTTATCAAAAATTATGGGAAAGTGAGTTTAGAAGTATCTAAAAATGTGATTGAAAGAAAATCTGTTTATAAGGGAAAAGAATTGTGTTCAGTATTGCGGTTACGAATACGGATGATCACTTGATGTCAATGCCGGTGATAATTCCAGCAACAGCCGAAACGGCTACTTAACTAAAAATGTCAGTACCCGCTGGACTATGTCCATTAAAGACTGGGGACTGGCAGTAAATCAGTGTGCAATATTATTTGACAGGCGTGTTCCCGGCTTTAATTAATCCCTGCCATTTACACAGAATTTATGACAGGGTCAATCCTAGGTTGAATATAGTCCTCTACCATTGAATAAAAATCTCCAAACTATTATACTAAGACATATACTTTTTAGTATATTTCGGGCCATACCTCCAAGTGTTCGGTTTGGCTATAGGAAATTATTAAATTGTATTTTTTAAGGCTTAGAAGCCTTCAAAAATACGGGCCATTAGCTCAGCGGTTAGAGCAGAGGACTCATAATCCTTTGGTCCCCGGTTCAAATCATTAGACCATATTTGGCGTAGTGTTTGGGATAGACACTAAGTCCTTATATTACAAGCATTTACAAATCTATCAAATCTATAGGTTTTGAAAATGTTAAGCGAATGTTAAGTGCTTAACAAAAACACTATGGAGGCTTAGATGGATTCAAATTATCACATCTTCAAAAAAACAATCAAAACAAACAAAAAGACTACTCACAAATGGTATTATTTCTGGAATGATCCTGTTACGGGCAAAATGTATCAGCGTGTCTGTAAAGGATGCAAAACACAGGCAGAAGCTTATGCTTTTGTATCTGCCCTTCCACCATTATTCGTTGAAGAAAAAATCACAATTGCAAAAATTGCAGAGTGGATGTATGTTCCTGGCGGACCTCATCTTGAACGGCTGGCAAAGCTTGGAATTGTTTATACTCCAGAAACAATAAATGGCAAACGATTTAAGTTAAATATCATTGTTGAACAATTCGGAAATCTGGAAATCCAGGATCTGACTATTCCATTGGTTACAGATTACCTTACTGCTGATGGTCATTCTGGCAGCTGGAAAAATGGTTTTCTTACTGTTGTAGGAGAGCTTTACGCCAATGCACCATTCTGTGGTACGCCTTATATTCCAATACCTGTTTTTCCTAAGTTCAGAAGAAACAGCAAAAAGAAAGATATTTTCACAACTGAAGAATTGAACATATTCTTTAATGAACGGTTATGGCTGGAACATAGCGAAACAAAGTATCAGAACTTTCCACAGTTTGATGAAGGCCACAAGGCTATGTATCTGCTTTTCCTTTGTTGTGTAAAGCTTGGTCTTCGAATTGGAGAAGGAATCGGAATCAGGACAAATCAGTTTCTTTTTGATGAAAGAGCATTTGTCGTTGATGGATTCTGGAAGGCAAATCAGTTGTACAGAACAACTTATAATAAATGTGGATCTGAAGACGACAAAAAGATTCGTGTTGTTCCACTTCCAGAAGATCTTGCAAGAATTATGAGAAACTACATCAGTGATATGCAACTTGGTCCTGAGGATTTTGTATTCCAGCGATATGGAAAACCAATCCGTAAATGGCTGGCAGAACAATGGTTCAGAGATATTCTTGGAAAGTCTGGAATTGAAGTTGGAAAACGAGTTCTTACACCACACTCTTTACGCTACACATACATTACTCGTATGCGTCGAAATGTTGCAGGAGAAACCGTTCAGAAAATTGCAGGTCATAGTTCAATCAATATGACTGATCATTACACTAGAGCTGATATTTCTGGAATGGTTACTGCAATTCAGCCGGCTGCAGATGCTGCTAATGAGTTGTTTAAGTAGAGTATTGGAGTTTATTAATCATGTCACAAAAAATATATAGTTTTTGTGACATGACCAAAATTGCAGAATGAATTTTACGAAAATTTATATTTTCGTAAAATTATATTTATTTTCCTAATTTGATATAAAATTTTCGTAATTTTTAAATTATTTTCGTAAAATCTATCTTATTTTCGTAAAATGTGATAATATTAACATATGGAGGATTAAAAATGCTTGAAAAAGATCTGATTGACTTGATAAGCACTGTAGTGACTCGAAAAACAGAAACTCCAAATATTGAATTAAAAGCAGCCAGAAATGGTGAGCCTGAAAAACTTTATGATTCTCTTTCCAGTTTTTCAAATACTAAAGGTGGAGTAATAATTTTTGGTATTGATGAAAAAAAAGATTACGAAATCTGTGGTGTTAAAAATCCTGATATATTAGAAAAAAAGGTCGTTGAGCAGTCAAATGAAATGACACCTATAGTTCGACCTTTGATTACTTTTTGCGAATATCAGGGGCAAACAATTATGGCTGCTGAGATTGCAGAATTAGATGTATTTTCAAAACCATGTTATTACACAGGAAAAGGTAAATCAAAAGGGTCTTATATCAGAGTTGGAGATGCTGATCTTCCAATGACAGAATATGAAATCTATAGTTACGAATCTTTCCGTCAGAAGAAAGAAGATGAGCTGAGAACAAAAGAAAGAATTTCGAAAGATAGTTTTGATACCATTCAACTGGATGGGTTTTTAGCAAAAGCTGTAACTGTAAAACCAAATTTAATAAATATTCCAAAAGATTCATTGATGAACTTGAGCGGCTTCACGAATGAAAGCGGTTATCCAACGATATGTGGTTTAATGCTTTTTGGAAAATATCCACAGATTGTTTCACCTAATCTTGATATTGTTGCGGTTAAAAATTCTGGAACCGAATATGCAAAAGAAAATGATGATGGAATCAGGTTTATAGATAATAAACGGCTTGATGGAACAATTCCTCAAATGCTGAATTCTGCATTACAGTTTGTTCAAAACAATATGAAGAAATCAACAGTAGTTGATTCAAACGGACAAAGAAAAGATGTTTCAGAATATCCTGTAAAGGCTCTTCGTGAAATTATCCTGAATGCTTTAATCCATCGTGATTACAGTTATCTTACAGAAAATGATCCAATCAGAATTGAAATGTATTCTGATAGAATTGAAATATCAAATCCAGGCGGTCTTTATGGCCGGTTAACTTTGGATGATCTTGGAAAAGCTAGGGCAGATGTTAGAAATCCGTTCATAGCGTCTGCCTTAGAGATTCTTGAAACAACAGAAAACAGATATTCGGGAATCCCAACAATCCGTTCCGAGATGGAGAAAGCCGGGTTGTTGCCACCTAGATTTGATGATGTTAGGGGAACTTTTAAGGTTACTCTTTATAATTCAAAGCAAAGTGACGTAATTAATTCTGATTTTGTGAATAGAATTAAAGAGTTTTGTAAAAAGCCACGAACAAAAGAAGTCCTTGCAAAAGAATTTGGTTATGATGAAAAACATCCGGCTTATTTCATGAATAGTCTGGTGAAACCTTTAATTGACCAGGGAATACTTAACTTTACAATTCCAGAAAAACCTAAAAGTAAAAATCAACGTATTATAACTGTTGAGTCAGAATAAATAATAAAACCTGTCGAATAACTCGGCAGGTTTTGTCATTTTAAATCTATTTCTTTGAAATGTGTTCTAAATGTTCCAGTTCCATCAGCTTGTTTAGCATATCGCTAACGATTTTCTTTTTGTCATCGCTGAGGTTGTAGAGGCAGTGAACGCTGTTTGCGTTTTCTCTAGCCGCTTTGAAAAGTACTGGATCAAAATCCTGAGGAAGTTTGTCATCTTGCCCAGTAAGAAGGTACTGGATATTTGTGTTCAAGTTGTATGCCATTTGCTGAAAGAAATACATATCCAAACTGATACGGCCTTTTGCCCAGTTCTTTAATGCCTGGTACGAAATTGGAAATGAAATCTTATTTTCTGTATGAGCAGTTTTGATTTCTTCTTCAGTAAGTCCATCTTTACCTGTGAGAGCTTTGTAAATTCTTTCTCTTACAGCTTCTCTTGAGTTTTCACCAAAGGTTTCTTTATCTACTCCCCATCCAGGATAACCTGCTATAAGCCAGTCGAGAGATACTTCAAGTTCATCTGCGATTTTTGAGAGGGTATCTACAGGTGGGAATGTATCCTTTGTTTTCCAAGAGGCCATTGTGCTAGGAACGAAACCAAGTTTAGAAGCAAAGTCTTTTCTTGAAAGACCGGTTTCATTTAATACTTCATCTATTCTGTTAACAAATTCAATACCACTGCACATAAATTTTTTTCCGGAAGTTGACAAACGCAAATAAATTGCGCATATTGATTATAGATTGCTAAACGCAAACTAATTGCAATAAGCAATTTTAATAAATACCAATCAAAATCTGTCAGATTTGAGATTCGTATTTGCTTGTAAAACACCAATATTATATCACAAAAAACTAATTCTATACATATCCCGAATCAGAATTAGTTGAGGAGTATGCGGATGCAAAATTTTGACTTGGAGTTGAAACAGATTCAGCTTCAAAACGAAAGACTTTATCGAGAGCTTGCAGAGATTCAGAAAATCTTAACAAAGCCAGAAGAAAAAGTTGCTTTCGAAAAAGAGTTCTACACCATTGAAGATTGTGCAGAACTTAAGGGTGGTGCTGCACTTAACACTTACAAGTGCAACCGTTTCTTACTTCCTGGATGTGGTAATCCGAAGTTTTCAGTTTTTATTGCTGGACGACTTTGTTTCCCTCGTACCGAAGTAATGAAAAGGGTAAAGATTAGCGATGCTGAATATCTTGATTACGCAAAGGAATGTGGAGTTTCTGTTGTTCCTGAAAAGTATATCAGGATGGCAAAAAAAGCAGGAGGTAAAGAGGTAGCATGATTAAATGCCTTAGGCAAAAAAAATGCGCCAATGAGCGGCAACTCAAAAGCGCAGTAAAAAGTTCGCTTAAAAACTTAATAATTAAATTCTACGCTATTTCACAAATTATTTCAACTGTCCGCCCAAGGAGGTTGTTTAGAAATGGCAGATAATGCATCTTTTGTTCGACTTGAATTCTGGATGACTAAACTGGAGATTTCAAATCCTCAGTTGATCATTTATGCAATTATTCATGGCTTTAGCCGGGACGGAAACTGTTATTCTGGCTCCCAGCGGTATTTCAGAGAATGGACCGGTAAATCAAAATCCACAGTGATTGAAGCTTTGAATGATATGAAAAAACGTGGACTAATTGTTTTAAAAAAGGTTTGTATTGATGGCAAATTTTACAACGTTTACTACACTACGGAATCCAGAAAACCTGAATCAGAACGGCTGATAAATCACAATCCATCAAAAATTATCAGTCCTGACATATGGTCCGAAATTCAGACCGGTCCGGAAACTGGACCTGATAGGTCCGAAAATCAGACCACCCAGGTCCAGAAATCAGACCAGTTAGGTCCGAAATCCGGACATAATAATATAGCTAATAAGATAGATAATATAGCTGTTGATAGCATAGAAGTGGCTATGGAATCTGAAGAGGATTTTGCAGACAGTGCAGCAGCAGCTCTTATTACTAAAAAAATTAATGAACAGTTTAAGTCGGTTAATGTTTTCGACAAGAAGTTCGTTGGTAAAATTGAGAAAGCTATATTGGATGCAGGAATGACGGACAATTTGATTGGAAGTTATCTTGATTCAGTCTATGAGAGAACTATTTCCAAAAATCCATCATCTATTCCTGGACTGTACAGAAAGCTGGCTGCTGCTCCTGATGTTATTCAAAACTTCATGATGCATCTGCCAAAGAAACAGGAAATCAAAATGATTGTCTGCCCTGTGTGTGGAAAGGAAATCCCAAAAACAAATTATCTCTGTCCTGTTTGTGGAACAGACATATTAGATTTTGGAAATGTTGAAAAGGTCCAGTTCAAAAAGGCTGTATTCAATCTTTCAGATGAAGAAAAAATCAGTCTTGAAAATGAACTGAGTGAGGTTGTGGAAAATATAAGTCTTTTTGATTTTAGAAATCCACAAGTGATTAATGAACGGGAAGAAAAAACTCGACTCGTTTATGCAAAGTACGGCATCAAATATGTTGCCGCTTAAGCATCTGCTCCTGGTTATCTGTAATCGGGAGCAATTTTTGGAGGATTAGAATTATGATCAAAACAAAAAAATCTTATAGTGACAAAATTAAAGGTCTGTTTAGCAGAACAGACAAAGTAAAAATGATGAAGGTTTCGGATTTGAAAATTGATCCGGAATATAAGGCATTGTATGCACAGGAAGAAGACAAGGTTCATAACATTGCTAAAAATATGAAAGCACACGGTTATGATAAAAGTCAGCCAATTATCATACAAGCCGATGGAACTGTAGTAGACGGTCACTCCCGTTTGATGGCCGCCATTGAAGCAGGACTTACAGAAGTAGCAGTTATAATAAAGGAATTTAAATCCAGAACTGATGTGCTTTTGTACATGGAACATATTCAGCTGGATCGCCGTAATCTTAATGAGGCAGAAAAACTGGTTCACTTCGAAAAGTTTCAAAGTCTTAAGGCACAGGCAAAAGCCGAAGGAAATGATGTAAGTGAGTTCAGTGATGAAGCAATTGCAAAACAGCTAAATGTAAGTCCTCGTCAGGTTCAGAAGATGAAAGAGATTGAAAAGAAAGCTACTCCAGAACAGCTTGAATCAATCCGTAAAGGTGAAACAACTTTGAATCAGGTTCATAAAGAAATCAAACAGGAAGAAGCTGCTGCTGTTGCTGCATCCGAAAAGCCAGCAGAAGTAACTGAACAGATTCCAACTGAGCCTAAGAAAAAATCAGTTGAAAAGAAAGATAAGTTCGTTCTTGATCTTTCTTCAAGTGAATATGATGAAAAGTTCCTTTGTCTTTTGAAGAGCTGTCAGGATTTTATTGAAAATCTTTCTGCAGAATTTGAGAGTCAGTTGCCTGAAGAAATTCTTAGTTCTTTGAGCAAACTAAGGGACGGTGTGTTCCCCAAGGAAGTTTATTCCCAGCTTTGGGGAAATCTTATGGTAACAGCAAACAAGCTGGATAAAGCTGGCTTGTTGAAGCCTGTCGAGGAATAAAATAATGAACGGCTTTCAGGTGACAGCTGAAAGTCGTTTTTCCACAAAAAGACTGCCCACATATTTTGCTAAACAAAAGGAGTACTAACTATGGCAGAAGAAATTATTTATTATGAACCACAGCCTACAGATCCTAATGGATATAGAATTGAAGCTCATTGTAGGCCAGATGTAAAACGCGGACACAATATTCGTGATCCTCAGTATGTTGAAAATCGTAAGAATATTGAGACTCGACTTCCACATACTACAATCATTGATTTAGGACCTTTGCCAGAAGCTTTTGAAAAGATATTTGGTCCATCTATTGAAGCATATAATCAAACACAAAAAAGATCTGACCGAAAGAAATCCGTTTCAGAATATCTTTCGACTTTTCTAAAAAGCCGTGAAGAAACCGAAGATAAACAAAAATCAACAGGAAAAGATCGTGGTAAAGATTTTATGCAGGCACAATATGAAATGCAGTATCAGATAGGAAATAATAAAAACTTTCCTAACAGAGAATTAGCATCTGAAATTCTAACAAAATTTGTTACAGAAGTTTTTCCAGAAAAATGGCCGCTTGTAAGAACAACAGGAGCGTATCTTCACAATGATGAGTTTTCTATTGATGAAAAAACTAAAGACAGAATTCGTTCACCAAGTCAGATTCATCACGATATTGTTTTTACTGCAGAAAGTTTGAATGCAGAAGAAAGGAAGGATTTTAAGAAGTTCAAAGCTGCAGAAAAAGAACGGATGAAAAAAGAAGCTGAAGCAAATGGTGAAGAGTTTGATGAAGTTAAGTGGAAGAATATAAACTGGCAGCGTGCCTGTGTTGAACGATATGGAAAGCCTCTTGCAACAGGACTTCCTCTTCAATGCTCAATGAGTGCCTGTTTAGCTCAGATGGGATACTTTACAGAGAAAGGTAAAGGAACTGCACAGCAGCAATGGGAAGAAGATGTTCGTCATACTTTGCAGGATTTTGCAGAAAGTTATGGATTGAAAATTGATAGAACTCTTGGTCCTAAACATAAACACATGACAACAGATGAATGGCAGATTCATGAGGAGAATAAAAAGAAGGAACAGGAACTTTCCAAATTAGAAAAGAAAGTAAATGCAGATAAAGCATTCTATACTACTAGAGCTGATGAAATCAGAGCAACAGCAAAACAAGCAGAAGAAGATAAAAAGATTGCAGAGAAAAAAGATAGGGATGCAGATTTCAAATTAGGATTAGCTGAAACAAAAGAGAGTTCTGCAAAAACAAAAGAAGAATCTAATAAGTTAGTAGAGAAAAGATTACAAATAAGAGAAGAAATAGCTGACGACCGTGAAAAGGATTTAGATGACCGGGAGACTGAACTTGATAAGCGTGAAAAAGATTTAGATGATAAAAAATCTTCTTTGAATGAACGAGAAAGTGACCTGGATAAAAAAGAGAAAGACATAAATCAAAAAGAAGAAGAAAACGAAGCAGAACATAAAAAATTCTTAGATGGATTTAGTAGCATTGATGAACTTAAGGCTGATAATAATAGAAAGACTGAAGAAATCAAAAACCTTTATCAGGAAATAAATAACAATAAGGTATTCAAAGAAGCTTATGAATATAAAATGATATATAATCCATGGCACGAGGAAGAATTGAATGAGTTGAAGCCCTTTAAGGCTGCAAAGATTTCGTATGTTAGTTCACATAATCTTGAAGATTGTAAAAATATGTTTGAAAGTTTTATGAACGGTATTCAAAGTGTTGTTGAAATGCTTTATCAGATGTGTTTGAAATGGACTCCGGCTCATTTACGAAATCTGGCAAATAAAATAGAAAAAGCAGGATGCAAGAATCTGGTGGAATATCGGAAATATGTGAAAAACCATTCTTATGGTGAAGATTATGAAGTTGACAGGTAGTTTTCTTCTATAAATAAGAAGGTTTTCGCAACATTGCGAATTGCATTTTTTGAAGAATTAGCGCCTCTGGAAGCACGGCTCCAGAGGCATTTTTGTGCCCTGATTTCTGCCGTCATCAGTGCACCCCACACTAAAGTTGACACTGCGTATCAACGTTAGTTGTGGGGCCCCAGCCCGTATCGACGGTCTATCTCTCTTGCACAGTCACGCATGGCGGCCTGTGGGGGAATTGATTATAGGAGGAAGAGTTCGCAAGGTTGCGAAAAAAAATTTAGCTTTTTACAAATCCTTTACAATCTCTACACATAGATTTAACAAAACTCCTATAAATTATCCACTAAAGAATGATGTCTTTGAGAGGGCGTCATATTTATTAAACACAGGTGCCTCTGACCGGGCACCTTACGCAAGGAGTTTAAAATGAAAATCAATCTTCAAAAAATGATTATTGGGGCAATTCTTATTACCTCATCAGTGTCGGTTTTTGCTGCACCCAAATTCAACAGCAAAAAATCAATTTCAGTTTTGAGTCGTGAAGATGGTAGTGGAACTCGTGGGGCTTTCATCGAACTTTTTGGCATTGAAAAAAAAGATGCTAATGGCAAAAAAGTTGATTACACAACAGATGAAGCAGCCATTACAAATTCCACAGCAGTAATGCTAACAAGTGTTGCTGGTGACAGTTATGCAATCGGTTATGTTTCTTTAGGTTCATTGAACGATTCTGTAAAGGCCGTAAAAATTGATGGTGCCGATGCCACAGTTGCCAACATCAATAATGGCTCGTACAAAATCAGTCGTCCATTTAATATTGCAGTAAAAGAAGGTCTGTCCCCAGTTGCCCAGGATTTTGTAAACTTTATTATAAGCGATGAAGGTCAGAAAATTATCGCAGCCAACAAATATATCAAAATCCAGAATACAAAGGCTTATGCTTCAAGCAAAGCAAGCGGAAAAGTTGTAGTTGCAGGTTCTTCTTCGGTTTCTCCAGTTATGGAAAAGTTGATTGAAAGTTACAAGACCGTAAATCCAAATGCAAAAATTGAACTTCAGACTTCTGACAGTACAACAGGAGTTACAAATGCTATCAACGGAACTTGTGATATTGGAATGGCCAGCCGCGCCCTTAAGGATTCAGAAATTGCAAAAGGCGTTCAGGAAGTTACAATCGCCATCGATGGAATTGCAGTAATCGTAAATAAAGCAAACCCAGTTGAAAATATGACAAAAGCTCAGGTAGAACAGATTTTTACAGGAAAAGTTTCTAAGTGGGTAGATGTTAAATAACTATTTATAATTCATTTTTGGACCTTCAGCGCTTTAATCTGGAGGTCCTTTTTTTTACAAAAACTTTACAGAATCTTCTCAGGAAATTTACAAAGGTTTTATAAAGTAAGAACATGAAAATTAAAGAGAAATTGTGGGAAATTATTTTTCTTCTGGCAGCAGGCTTTAGTATTCTTGCTGTTCTACTTATCTGTCTGTTTCTATTTGCAAATGGAATTCCTGCTATGCACAAAATTGGTCTTACAGAATTTTTGTTTGGAACTAAATGGAAGCCGGGAAATGATCTTTATGGCATTTTCCCAATGATTGTAGGAAGTCTTTATGTAACTGCAGGGGCTATTATTGTTGGTGTTCCTATCGGCCTTATGACTGCTGTTTTTTTATCTAAGTTTTGCCCTGTCTGGCTGCATAAAATCTTAAAACCGGCAATTGATTTACTCGCCGGGATTCCAAGTGTTGTTTACGGATTTTTCGGGCTCATGGTGATTGTGCCGGCGGTAAGAAATGTATTTGGAGGAAACGGTTCTTCAATTCTTACTGCAAGCCTTCTTTTAGGCATGATGATTTTACCTACAATTATTTCTGTTTCGGAAAGTTCATTGAATGCAGTTCCTGGAAGCTACTATGAAGGAAGCCGTGCTTTAGGTGCTTCTCATGAACGAAGTGTGTTTATGACAATGTTACCGGCAGCTCGCTCCGGAATTATGGCAGGAATTATTCTTGGAATTGGCCGCGCTATTGGTGAAACTATGGCCGTAATTATGGTTGCAGGAAATCAGGCCAGAATCCCAGATTCAATTTTGAAAGGTGTGCGAACTCTTACAGCAAACATTGTCATAGAAATGGGGTATGCAACGGATCTTCATCGTGAAGCACTAATCGCAACAGGTGTGGTTTTGTTTGTTTTTATATTGCTGATTAATCTAAGTTTTAATCTTATTAAAAATAGAGGTAAGAGATGAGTATTTCAAAAAATATAAAATCAGGATTTGTTCGAACTTCTGTTTATTTATGTGCAGGCCTCACTCTGGCGGTTTTGCTTTTTATGATTGCTTACATTCTTGTAAAAGGCGTGCCATTCTTGCGAAGCGAGTTGTTCAGCTGGCAGTACACTTCGGAAAACTGTTCGGTTGTGCCAGCACTGGTGAACACTTTGCTCATGACGGTGATGGCTTTGTTGCTGGCGGTACCCCTAGGAATCGGAAGTGCAATTTATCTTGTGGAGTATGCTGGGAAAGGCAACCGGTTTGTAAAAATTGTGAGAATGACAACAGAAACTTTAACAGGGATTCCTTCTATTATTTACGGACTTTTTGGAATGCTTTTATTTGTTGGATTTTTGCACTGGGGCTATTCCTTAATGGCGGGCGCTGCAACTGTGGCAATCATGATTTTGCCTACGATTATGCGTACTACAGAAGAAGCTTTGCTTTCCATTCCAGATTCGTTCCGGGAAGGAAGCTTTGGCTTAGGGGCTGGGAAACTGCGGACGGTATTTAGGATTATTTTACCAAATGCTGTACCAGGTATTTTAAGCGGTATTATTCTTGCAACTGGGCGTGTGGTTGGTGAGACTGCTGCACTGATTTACACTGCGGGAACAGTTGCTCAAGTGCCTGCAAATATTATGGGCTCCGGACGAACTCTTGCAATTCATATGTATGTTTTGAGTTCCGAAGGGTTGCATACTGGCCAGGCGTTTGCTACGGCAGTGGTGTTATTGACAATGGTTATTGGAATAAATGGGCTGGCAAATTTAATAGCAAGGAAAATCAAAAGGTAGGTTAAAAAATGAATAAAATAGAAATAAAAAATCTTGATTTATATTACGGCAGTTTTCATGCACTTAAAAATATAAATCTTGAAATTCCTGAAAATAAAATTACAGCTTTTATCGGACCTTCAGGTTGCGGTAAATCTACATTGCTAAAATCTATCAATCGCATGAATGATATGGTGGAAGGTTGCCGGATTGAAGGCGAGATTCTTCTGGGGCATGAAAATATCCTTTCTAAATCCACCGATGTAAACCTCCTCCGTAAAAATGTGGGTATGGTTTTCCAGAAGCCAAATCCTTTTCCAATGAGCATTTACGACAATATTGCTTACGGACCTCGCACTCATGGAATTAAAAAACGAAGTGAACTGGATGAGATTGTAGAAACTTCTTTGCGAAATGCTGCCATCTGGGATGAGTTTAAAGATAACCTGAAAAAGTCAGCTTTAGAATTAAGCGGCGGGCAGCAGCAGAGACTTTGCATTGCCCGTGCTTTAGCGGTTCAACCGGATGTATTGTTGATGGATGAACCTACATCAGCCTTGGATCCTATTTCAACTTCAAAAATTGAAGACTGCGTTTTACAACTTAAAGAAAAGTACACAATCATAATTGTAACTCACAACATGCAGCAGGCAGTTCGAATTAGTGACAAAACCGTTTTCTTCTTGCTAGGCGAGATTATCGAATCTGGTGACACCGAACAGATTTTTAGTAAGCCGAAGATGAAGAAGACGGAAGATTATATTACTGGTCGTTTTGGCTGATTTAGGAGAGGAAAATATGCGTGAAAGATATGAAGAAGAATTACGAAAGCTGAATGTTTCCATCATCAATATGGGGAAAATGATTGAGATTGCAATTGAAAGTTCCATGCTGGCTCTGATGGGACGGGATGTAGAGGCTGCTAAACAAGTTGCAAAAAATGACGAAGCCATTAACGACATGGAGCGTGATATTGAAGCTCAGTGCATGAAGCTTCTTCTCCAGCAGCAACCCATGGCAACAGACCTGCGTCTGATTACAGCGGCTCTTAAAATGATTACCGACATGGAGCGAATTGGAGACCACGCGGTAGATGTAGCGGACCTGGTTCTGAATGTTCCCGATTGCAAGTACGGCAAGATGAACGAGATTATTGAGCTTTCAACAGAGATTATAAAAATGCTTCACAATGCGGTTCAGTCTTACATAGAAAAAGATTACAACAAAGCAAAAACTGTAATTGCTCATGACGATGTGATCGACAAGCTATATCACGTCATAAAGGCGGACCTGATTCAGAAAATCCGGGAAACCAGCGAAGGCGAAACAATTCTGGATTACCTGCTCATTGCAAAATACATTGAACGAATCGGGGACCACGCAACGAATATTGCAGAGTGGGTAATTTTTGCGCTGACCGGGGAAAGGGAATGAAATATTTAAGGAAGGGGAAGTCTCCCCTTACGGCCGCACTGCGTTGCGTCCTATCCCCTCTGCGGGGAGTTCCCCGCAACGCCCCCGTTTTGCTTCCGGCTTTGACCTTTTTGTTCATTGCCATTCTTCTTGCACTTCCCACTGGTTTTGAGGGTGCCTATCAGTTCAAAGATGCTGTTAAGTGCAAAGTGGAAATTCTTGAAGTTAACAATTCCAGTCTTATTGATACAGGCCTTATCCGCACAGGACAGCAGGTTTGTAGAGTTAAGTTTTTGAATGGAAGTTTTAAGGGACAAACCTCTGAAGGATGGAACATGCTCAGCGGTGCACTTTCCCAGGACAAGCTTTTTCGTTCTGGGGATAAAGCGCAGGCAATTGTTCATCATGATGGAGAAGAAATTATTTCTGTAAATCTTATTGATTATTACCGCCTGGATGGAGAACTAATTCTCGCCGTTACCTTTGCACTTTTTTTGATTATTTTTGCACGGGGAGTTGGGTTTAGATCAGTGCTGTCTTTTGTAGTTTCAATTCTTGTTTTGTGGAAAATTCTTGTGCCGCTTTTTCTAAAAGGGTTTAATCCCATTTTTACAGGGCTTGTTACAGTTGCAATTATGACTTTTATAATCCTTGTTCTTGTTTACGGCTTTGACAAAAAATTGCTGGCTTCTTTTTGCGGTGCAATGTCCGGTATTTTATTTGCCATGATTCTTTCTACAATTTGCAGCCGTGCTTTTCATATTCATGGTGCAGTTATGCATAATTCAGAAGCACTTTTATATTCCGGGTTTGCAGATTTAAACCTGACACAAATCTTTATGGCTTCAGTTTGTATTGGTGCCAGCGGTTCAGTAATGGATTTAAGCGTTGATATTACCTCTGCAGTTTCTGAAGTTGTCCGCAATTGTCCAACAATTTCAAAAAAAGAAGCTATAAAATCTGGCCTCACAGTTGCTAGGGCCGCCATGGGAACAATGACTACAACTTTGTTACTTGCATATTCTGGAACTTGTATTGCCATGCTTATGACTTTTATGGCCCAAGGAACACCAATTTATAATATTCTGAATAACAATGTGGTAGCTTCTGAAATCATCAACACAATTGCAGGAAGTTTTGGGCTTGCTATGACAGCACCACTTACAGCTGTAATTGCAGGAACAGTGCTGACTGAAAAGAAAGCACATTTTACAAAATCTTAACAAATTCTTAATTAAAACTTAATCTGAACCCATTAATTTATCCTTGTCATTTGAAATCTGCAGTTTGAAGTTAAAGACAAATTGCAAAATCAAGTTTCAGATGGCAAGGATATTTTATGAAAAAAATAATATCTGCTTTGGTGGCAGGCATGATGGTTTGCGGTGCAGTGAGTGCTCAGTCAATTAAAATCGCAAATACTTTTGGAGGGGACGCTGACAGTACTGGAGGTTCTGATTTGTTTACATTCCAAAATCAGAAAGATGATGAAGGTTCTTACAAAAATGAATTCGGAAACGAAACTCGTGTTAGCGACAGACTTCAGATTGACGCAAGTGGAGAAAAGTTTGATGGTCGTGTTCGTTTGGAATTTGACACAACAAAACTTAATGGAAAAGAAAGCACAATTCGCCTTCGTGGTTATGGTCGTTTTAAGCCTATAGATCAGTTTCAGCTTATTGCAGGAAATGATTTTTCTACAAAAGTTGTAGTGGATGCAGGTTATTTAGCAGCCAGTGATGATAATCCAAAATATGGCCGTATTTTGCAAAGTGGATTTGGTGCAATCAGTAACTGGACATTCGGAGAAGAGAAAAATATAAACGTAAAACTTGCAGGTGGATTCCGAGGAACAGATAATTCCTTCCTGGATAAAGATTCACTTGGTTTGGATGCCGGTTTAAGTTTTGGCATGAGAAATGTTTTTTCTGCGGGTGCTACATTCCAGAATGCGACAAGTAACAGTCCTTCTATTGCTGGCTTTGCAGGTCTTAATGCAGTTGAAAATCTTACTTTAAATGTAGCCTACATTTACAACGATACAGATACAGATTACATAACAAAGACTGCAAAAAATGCTGTGAGTTTGACAGCCGGCTATAATTTCAAAGATGCAGGGCTTTTTATCGCTACTGATGTAATTTCGGCACTTGGAAACGAATACCTTGAAAAGGGTGAAACAAAAACTTACGAAAAATCTGGTGTAGCTATCATCCCATTCCTTACAAAACTCAATCTAGCATACAAAGCTACAGATAACATTACAGTTGGCGCAAAAGCAAAAGTAGCAATGATGATTGGAGATTCAGATTCTGTAAAAACTGAAATCTATCCAAATGTAACTTACAAATTGCCAAACAAAATGGGCAGTCTTACAACAGGCCTTCGTTTGAATCTTGATAACAAAGGTCTTTCAAAGTTCGCAATTCCTTTCAACTGGAAATGCACATTAGCTGAAATCAAAAACTAAGGCTTTCGCCGTAAAAATAAACGAGGTATAAAATGAAAAAAGCAAAGCTTACAGGTGCTGTTTTAATAGCGCTTCTTGGACTTTCTGCTGTTCATGCAGAAACAAAAATTACTGCAACACCAACAGGGAAAGGTGCTCCAAAATATGTGTTCATGTTTGTTGGTGACGGAATGAGTTACCCACAGATTCAGAGTGCAGCTTACTACATTGGTAAAGATGCAGCTGGCATTGTTGATGATGTTAAAAAATCTTCTAACGCTTCTGACTCACCAGAAATGAAAGCCTTAAGCTTTTACCAGTTCCCAATTGCAGGTTCTGCCAGCACTTACGATGCAACATCTTTTGCACCGGACTCTGCTTCAACTGCAACATCAATTTTCACAGGATACAAAACACACTCTTCTTCAATCAATGTGGACATCACTAAAAAAATCAAATACCGCACAATTGCAGAACAGCTTCGTGATCAGAAAAAGTGGAAGATTGGTGTAATTTCAACTGTAAACTTGAATCACGCAACTCCGGCTGCAACTTATGCTCACCAGGCTAGCCGCAAATCAAATTACCCAATCGGACTTGAACTTGTTGAATCAAATTTTGATTATTTTGCCGGCGGTGCTTTGATGAAACCTCAGGACAAAAACAAAGATAAAACTTCTATTTACGAACTTGCTACAAATGCAGGTTACAAAGTTTGTTTTAATCAGAAATCAGCATCGAATCTTGAAAATGGCGACAAGGCTATTGTTATTGCCCAGACTCTTGCAGATTCAGATTCTATGAGCTACGACAATGACCGCAAAGATGGTGAATGGTCGCTCCGTGATTATGTTCGTAAAGGAATTGAAGTTCTTGATAATAAAACAGGTTTCTTTATGATGGTAGAAGGTGGAAAAGTTGACTGGGCCTGCCATGCAAACGATGCCCGCTCTTCAATCGCCGACACACTTGCTTTAAGCGATGCTGTAGAAGAAGCAATTGACTTTTACAACAAGCACCCAAAAGAAACTCTTATTCTTGTAACTGCAGACCACGAAACTGGTGGACTTACAATCGGTTATGCCGGAACAGATTACAATTTGTTCTTCCGTACATTGGACGGCCAGAAAATCTCTTATGCAAAATATGATTCGGATTATGTTTCTGCATACAAAAAGAACGGTACAAGTTTTGATGATGTAATGAAAGATGTTGAAGCTTTGTTTGGTCTCAAAATGCCTGGCTCAAACGGTTCAGACAAAAACGGTGGACTCGTCCTCACAGATTACGAACTCGGCCGAATCAAAACTGCTTACGAAAAAACAATCAGTGGCGACAAGAGCCGCAATCAGCAGGAATATGATCTTTACGGAACTTACGAACCTTTGACAATCACAATCACTCACGTGCTCAACGCAAAGTCTGGTCTTGGCTGGACTTCAAACAGCCACACAGGTTTGCCAGTTCCAGTATTTGCCCTTGGTGCCGGTCAGGAAGAATTCAAAGGCTTCTACGATAACACAGAAATCTACAAAAAAGTGGCAAAGCTTACTAAGGTTGTGAAAGATTAATAAGAAGTATCCCCGTCCGACTTGTCCTCCTAAAGTGTGACGGGGGGTATTATTGTATGTATAATCGAAGTATGAAAAGTCCAAAAGAAATCAGTGTTGACCAGAAATTAGTTGCCCTTACAAATGAAATAATTGAACTGACAGAGGAAAAAGATCAGCTTCCACTTCTTGTGGTAAAGGAACTTATTGATGATCCGGAAATTGAAGCAGTTCAGAATTACGCAAACAATGTTTCTATTGTCCGTCTTGGGTATAATGACCACGGGCCTGTTCATATGAGAACTGTGTGTCGCAATGCACTTAAGATGCTGAAAATTTTGCATCAGGGTGGAATAAAAACTTCCCTGGAAACTGAACAGGCTGGTAGTTTTTCTGACAGTGTTACAGCTGTTATTTTTGCAGGATTTTTTCACGATTTTGGAATGACAATCGGGCGGCAGGATCACGAACTTTATTCTGGCATTCTTGCTCAGCCTATTATTGACCGTGTTCTTACAAAGTTCCTTCCAGAAAAATCTGATTTAAACCGCCGCGTTGTAATTCGTTCTATGGCCATGGAAGGAATTCTTGGACACATGGGAACCCGCCGCATTCATTCAATTGAAGCAGGTCTTATTCTGATTGCGGATGGCTGTGATATGACAAAAGGTCGGGCCCGCATTCCAATGGAGCTGAACAAAGTGCCATCTGTTGGTGACATTCACAAATATTCTGCCAATTCTATCGAAAGCGTAAAGATTCATCAGGGCAGTGAAAAACCAATTCAGATTGAAGTTTTCATGAGCAGTGACGTGGGCTTTTTCCAGATTGAAGAAGTGCTCATTCCAAAAATTAATTCCTCTCCAGCAAAAGGTTTTGTTGAACTTTTGGCTGGGGTTGAAGGTAAAGAAATGAAAAAGTATTTGTAAATTTTACACACTCTGAAGCATTGTATAAACGCAGTCGCCGGCCCTTTCAACTTTACGGACAATGTCGATGTACTGGAGTTCTTCTTTTACATCGGCACCGGATTCAAGGCGCTTGCGGCTGGCTCGCTTAAGCTCTTTCTTTGTTTCGTCAATCTGTTGTTCAATTGCTTCGCCGGCAAGTTTTTCGTCCTGAGTAAATCCGATTGTAAAATAAACGCAGACCTGTTCAAAGAAAATGCGGACCCGTTCAACGTAATCTTCTATTTCTTTTGCTCGCAGAGATGAAGAATTAAAGTCTTTGTTTGAAACATATTTTTTTACTGTATGCATTAAAGAACAGGTTTCATCGCTAAGATTTTCCAGCGTGTCAGTAATGTGGAGCAGGTTTGAAAAATGAACTCGGTCGTCGTGATTTGCATTTGGCAAGCGGGCACATTTTTGAAGGAAGTCTGTAATTGCGGCATTCATTTCATCAATATAGTTTTCCAAATATTTTACATGTTCGTTTTCTTCTTCAGCATTTTTTGGATTCATGAAGCTGTTACAAACCGAATCAAACATTTCCATAACCTTTGCACTCATTTTGCTGATTTCACTTTGAATCTGATAAGAGTATAAATCGGCACTGATTCGCGAATGTGGCAAAATTGCAGGAAGGTGATAATGCTCGTCTTGTTCTGCCGCAGTTTCTGGAATGACTTTGCGGGCAATCATTGCAATCTGATTTACAAAAGGAACAAAAATCGCTGTGGCACAAATGTTGAAAATTGTATGAAGCATAGCAATGTGAGTTGTAATATTTGCGGCAGGTTCAAGTGGAACAATAAAATCAATAAGCGCAAGGAAAGGTTTGAAAATCAAAAGTGCAACCAAAGTTCCTGTAACATTAAAGGCAACGTGAACAAAAGCAGTGCGGCGGGCATTAACGCTGGCCCCAAAACTAGACATAACTGCATCAACTGTAGATCCAATGTTACTTCCCAAAACGATTGCCGCACTCAGTTCCCAGCTTAAAGTTCCGTTACTTGCCATGGTCAAGACAATGGCGGTCATAGCAGAACTTGAATGAATAAGTGCAGTAATCAGAGCGCCCAAAAGCACACCAAGAAGAATGCCCCCAATTCCCCATCCGTTTATGACAGCAAAAATGCGGCTGGCACCCGGCCCTAAAGTGAGACTTTCCTTCAAAAGTCCAAGCCCCATGAACAAAAGTGCAAAGCCCATAAAACTTTCTGCAAAATTGTGAATCTTAAACTTCTTAAAATACTTCAGAATGTAACCAAAGCCAAAAAAAGGAATCGCCATTGCCGCAATGGAAAAACTGAATCCAAAAAGCGATACAATCCAGGCGGTAACTGTAGTACCAATGTTGGCTCCAAAAATCACCCCGATGGCCTGTTCCAAAGTCAGAATCTCTGCGTTTACAAAGGAAACTACCATAACGGTTGTGGCACCAGACGACTGAATTATGGCAGTAACACCAATTCCAGTAAGAACCGCGTAAAATCTGTTGCCGGTGATTTTTCCAAGCAGTTTTTGAAGTCCGCTGCCAGCACCTTTTTGAATACCGTTACTCAGCATGTTCATGCCAAAAAGCAAAAGACAAAGAGATCCGACAAAACCCACAATCTGCGAAATTACATTCAAAATCATGGATTTATGATGACAAATTGAAGAAAATTTGAATATTAAGTTTTTGTAAAATTTATGTAAAATTTATATTTCAAACACTACTGTAAAAGTGCTGCCTTTTCCTTCTTCACTTGTCACTAGCACACTGGCGTTGTGATATTTTGCGGCGTGTTTTACGATGCTCAATCCAAGTCCTGTTCCACCAAGAGAACGGGAACGGCTTTTGTCTATGCGGTAGAAGCGTTCAAAAATGCGGTCTTTTTCTACTGCAGGAATACCGATGCCAGTGTCGTGAACAGATAAAACTACTTTATTTTTGTCACCAACGTTGTTTGTAAGCTCCTGAATGTTGATGTTTACGCTGCCGTCGATTTTGTTGTATTTGATGGCGTTGTCCACAAGATTGTAGACCATTTCGTAGATTACTGGTTCAACCCCGTTAATCAGGCCGGAATCTCCTTCCAAATTAAGAGAAAGATTTTTTGTTTTTGCACTAGCAGAAAGAACTTCCATAACCTCGCGACAGATTGTACGGAGGCTTAAAGCTTCTTTTTCCATGGCGATAGATTTTTCGTCCAGTTTGGAAAGTTTGATAATGTCATTTACAAGTGTAGTCATGCGCTGGGCTTCATCATAAATTGATTTTGAAAAGTCTATGGTGATTTTTGGGTCTGTTCCTCCTTGCATCAGAATTTCTGCAAAACCGCTGATACTTGTAAGTGGAGTTTTTAATTCGTGGCTTACATTTGCGGTGTACTGGGCACGGATTTCTTCCCGCTGGGCTTTTTCAAAATTTTCTTCGGCAATGCGTTTTGTAAAGGGCTTTAATTCTTCGTAAACATCAGAATCCTGTGGCTCATCCAAATTGATTGAATTAAGAGGATTTACGATTTTTTTGGAGATCCAGGTGGCAGAAATTCCAGAAATCACAACGGCAATTACTAATATTAATAGAAGAATCTGACTCATTCCTAAAACCAGAACCCACACAGAATGCTGATTACAGCTGATTCGAAGTACATCACCGTTAGAAAGATTCTTTGCAAAGTACAAAGTTTTTTCTGTCATTGTGGACGAGTAGCGGGAGAGTTTGCTGATACCTTTATCTTTTGCTCCAAGAAATTCCGTACGAAGAGCATGGTTTTCCATTTTTTCAAAGGAAACCGTGTTGTCAAAATAAACAGAACCGTCCCCGTGAATCAAAGTGATTCTGTTTTTAGTTTTAAGATTCTGCAATTTAAGAAGGTCGCCAGTTAAAACATAATCTTCTAGAAAAATGCTTTCGCTTTCCAGTTCATTGAAAATCTGCTGCTCAAAGTGTGTATAAAGGTTTCCTAAAAACATAAATGCACAGATAAAGTAGACGAGAGTTCCAACTAAAAATGTGTTGATAAAGATTCTGAAGGTAAGTGATTTATTTTTCATATAAACTTGTATCCCACTCCACGAATAGTTTCGATTGAATTACCCGCATCCCCAAGTTTCTGACGAAGGGTTCGAATGTGAACATCTACAGTGCGACTTTCGACATCGGCGGAAATATCCCATATATATTCTAGAAGTTGCTCCCGAGTAAGAACATTGCCACGATTTTTAATAAGCAGTACCAGAAGATCGAATTCCTTGACCGTTAGGAAAATCTGCTGGTTACTGTAAAAAACTGTGTGCTGATTTTCATCAATTTTAAGGTCACCAGCCTGCAGTAATTCTTTGTGGCTGTCTGTTTTTTCATATCGTCTAAGAACGGCTTTAATGCGGGAAACAAGAGGTAGCATTCCAAAAGGTTTGGTAACATAATCGTCAGCACCAGCATCTAATCCTGTAACTACATCGTATTCTGAATCTTTTGCCGTAAGCATAATCACGGGAATGCCCGAAGTTTTAGGATTTGAGCGAAGTTTTTTCAGAATGGAAATGCCGTCTTCCTGGGGAAGCATAATGTCCAGCAAAAGTAAATCAGGGTGGCAATTTTCCAGTGCAGTCCATAAATCAGAAGGAAGTGCAAAATCTTTTATTTCAAAGTTTTGACTGTTTAAGGAATAACTTATGAGCTTACGAATGTTATCATCGTCTTCTAGAATAAAAATCATAATTTAAGTTATAGAATAAAACTTTAAAAAATCAATTAAAAGAATGTAAAGTTTATGTAAAATGTGGTGTAGATGTTCCCAATATCCCTCCCATTGACCAAAAATCTCTAAAATGTTATCTTTAACGACGTACTTTTTGGTACAATTTCGGGCCATTAGCTCAGCGGTTAGAGCAGAGGACTCATAATCCTTTGGTCCTAAGTTCAAATCTTAGATGGCCCATAGATTATTGGCTGGCGCAAAATCTTGTACCAGCCTTTTAATTTCTTAAAATATAAGGAATTAAAAGATTTTTAACACTGTAAGTTTATTATTTTAGGTTTGCCTTTTAGTTTGGAAGGACGCCTGAAACTGAGACTACACCAAAAATTACCCCAAGGATTACACCAAAAGGGGTTGGGTAGTCTTGATGGTTAGAACCATCGAGGAGGTTTCATGCGTCCTTTTTTCATTACGAAAGGCAGGAGCGGTTATTACAGAATCCGGCTCGTGGATATGGCAAGCGGACTGATTGTTTGCGACCGCAGTTCACGGACTTCTGACAGAAAGGCGGCTGAACGGCTTGCCTGGGAATGGGTGCGCGACGGCATCTCACCTGTTACTAAAAAATCCTCTGAAAAAAAATCTCTTGATACGAAACCTTCTCGCGCCGTTTCTGCGCCTGTTGAAAATTCGAAGCCTTTGGGCGGACTTTCTGAATCTGAGGAACTTGCGCTTTTGAAATTGCTTGCTAAAAAACACGGTTTTTCGCTTGGCTCTGAAAGTTCGGTTATGGGTGCCACGAAAAATGTTACTGTTACGGATAAGAATACGGCGGAAAAAGGTGAGCGGGATTTTGCGTTTGAAAAAATTACGGATGCTGACCTTCCGCTTTCTCTTTCGCGCAAAAAGTTTGACGCTGGCATTTTTAATGGCGTTAAAATCGCAGACTTTATCACGGACTTTTGGACGGAAGAAAAAAGTCCTTATTACGAGCAGCAGAAAGCCCACCGAAAGGACATCAACGGAACTCATTGCCAGAATATGCGCGATATGGTAAAGCGTTACTGGATTCCGTTCTTCGGAAGTTCTACGGTTGACTCCCTTACGAGTGAAATCTTGAACAAATTTTTTATTTACCTTGCGGCGGACAAAGGGCTTAAAAGCTCGACGGTAAACAAGGTTCTTAACTCTGCGGCCGTTCCATTCAAGTTTTATTGCAAGAATCACAAAATCAGCTCAAACCCTATGGACGGCATTGAGCGATTCGGATGCGACAAGACAGAGCGCGGAATTCTTACCCGTAAGGAAGTTGAACGGCTTTTCAGCTTTGAGTGGGAGAACAAGAAAAAGCAGCTTGCAAATATGCTTGCGGCATTCACGGGAATGAGAGCCGGAGAGGTGTCCGCGCTGCGCTACTGTGACATTTACGACGACAGGATTTATGTAAACCACAACTGGAGCGTGGTTGACGGAGAAAAAGATCCGAAACGGCACGAAGTCAGATGGGTTGTATGTCCGCCGGAAATCTGCTCCGCTCTTAAAGCCCTTGCAAAGAAAAATCCGTCTTTCTCAAACGATTGCTTTGTATTCTTCTCGCGGCAGAAAAAAGGCTCTGTGCCTGTTCTCCCCGAAGCGTGGGTGCGAGGGCTTGACGAGGCTCTGGAGCATATAGGCATTTCGAGTGAGGCTCGGAAAGCCCGGCACATTGACTTTCACAGCTGGAGGCACTTCTTCGCGACCGAAATAAGCGAGAAGGTTCAGATGGGAACGGCTCAAAAGCTGCTTGGACACAAAGATGCCAGTACCACCGCAATATACGCATCTCACGAAAGCGAGGAACATATGGCGGCTGTTCAAAATGTTATGGCAGAATTACGAAAGAATATCAGAATACTGCCCTTTCAGCTTGTGGCATAGTCTTTAAAACAGCGTGTTTTCTGATGTGATTTAACAACGGAAAACTCGCTGTTTCTGCATTTATCATTTAGCCATAGAAAACAGGAAGTTTTGAGAGGAGCGATTTTTATGGCTGGATATGAAAGAACGGCAGGAGAAAATTCCAAGCACCCTGCGACACCGCTTGAGGTTTCGATTGCGGATGTAAAGGCTGTGGGCGGGAATGTGCTTGAGGGCGTTTCGGCGGTGGATGCGCTTGCGACTTATCTTGACGCTCGGAGACGGTTTGAGGTGATGGAGTTGCCAGAAGCCTGTAAGCTCGTGCATCTGAGCGGTTCCCAGATGTATGCCTATGTCCGGCGGGGGGCTGTTCCGCATCTTAGGCTCGGCCGCAAAATCCTTTTTATCCGCTCTCAGCTTGAACAGTGGCTTCTTTCAAAATGCAAGGGGGGTGTCCTATGATTGAGAACGCTGACGAGATTGTGAACTGCATCGCTGAAAAAATCCGCGAGATTCTGCGGACGAAGGAATACGGCACTTTCGGCATCACGATTACGATGCACGAGGGGCAGCCACTGAAAATATGCGAACAGAACGAAATCAACCTGCTCAGAAGACCGGGAAACCGCGTGGTAATATCAAAATAAAAAAAGCGTGAAAGAACAAAGATATGACTTACAAAGGCAAGGCTAAAAAAACGGCTTTGCCTTTTTTTATTTTCCGGAGGGGCAAGAAAAAATTATGTGGAGCGGAGTGTTTGTCAAGGTTTGTGAGCGACAAAAGGGAGCGAGCAACCGCGAAGCGGCATGACCTTTACAAACACGAAGCGGAACATACAATGCCCTATTCCCTCCGGAAAATATAAAGACGGCATATTTTTGATGTGATTTATCATCATAAAAATCTCTTTTTTTATGGCTATCATAATTTTGTCGGGCGGAAGAGCCAGCCGCGTTTTAGGCATATCTGCATTGCATCGATTATAAAAAAGGGGGTGTTTTTGGAAGAAGCGGTTCTGTCTGGAAAAGACAGGGGATGCGCTTCGCCTGTGGCGGCAGAAAGCGCGAAGCCTTGGGAAATTCGCATGAATGGTGAAAGCCCCAAGGCTTTTAACGCTTTTTGCTTTTACAGGGCTATGGGCTACAGACGGAGCATAAAGGCCTGCATGGAGCTTCACGGAATTGAGGCTAAGAAATACGGAAGCTGGGCGAGATGGGCTCGGATTTTTGACTGGAAAAATCGTGCCGCACTTTACGATGAATACATAGCAAAAGAAACTGAGAGAGACCTTATAAACGAGCATGTAGAACACAGAAAGTGTTTTATGGCGATGATTGGGAAGATGGCGAAACTTGTTGACGACAGCATAGGAAAGCTTGAGGCGAAAAACATTAACGCGGACACGGCGATGGACTTGCTGGAACGTTCTGCGAGGCTTGACGGATATCTTTGTGGAGATGATGACGAGAAACTCAAAGGCAATGGCGGACAGCTTGAAATTCGGTTTGTTGAGGATTTCAAGGGCGTTTGAGGGTGACGGAAGGTGTTTTCAAGCCGACAGAGGTACAAAAAAAGGCTCTTGCTCTCTTAAGGGGAAATGCAAAGCATATTCTTCTTTTTGGCGGCTCGCGCTCTGGAAAGACTACTGTTCTTGTCGTTGCGATTATCTACAGGGCATGCGCCTATCCTATGAGCCGGCACCTTATATGCCGACTGAGGGCAAAGGACGCCAAGAGTTCTGTATGGCATGAAACACTGGAGCCTTGGCTTAATAGGATTGTGGGTATACGGCGGTATAAGCCGAATGTCCATGAGGGATATATAAGGCTTTGGAACGGTTCTGAAATATGGATTGGCGGACTTGGCGACAAGGAACAGGTAGACAAGATTTTGGGGCATGAGTATGTAACGATTTACTTTAACGAAGTAAGCCAAATTTCATATTCTGCCGTTACAACTGCCTACAGTCGCCTTGCGATGAATGTGCAGGGGTGCAGGAACAAGTTTTTTTATGACTGCAACCCTGCAAGTCCAATGCACTGGGCTTACAAGATTTTCATAAGGAAAATCGAGCCGAGGACAGATGAAAAGCTGAAAAAGCCTGAGCTATATGCAAGCGCGGTTTTGAATCCTGCCGACAACGCAGAGAATCTGGCAGAGGACTATATAACGGACATCCTTGACAATCTGCCTGAAAAGCAGAAAGCGAGATTCCGCGATGGGCTTTGGGTAAAACCGGAAGGAGTTGTTTATGACCGCTTTGAGGAAAGCATGATTCTTGAAGCGGATAAAATGCCGCAATCTTATGACCGTATAACAGGCGGACAGGATTTTGGACTCCATATTGCGGCGGTGAAAGTGGGGTGGAAAGACGGCGCGGTATATGTTATATGCGACCACGGCGGCTTTAACATTACAACGAGGACGGCAGTTGAAGCACAGACGGAAAAAGGCTGGTATGACGAGATTTTTACGACTTACTGCGACCCTGCTGGCGGCGAGAGGATTCAGGAGATTCCAGGCGGAGTTAAGGCAAACAACAGCGTTGACGCAGGGATTGACTATATATGCGCTCTTATGGAGCGAGGCAGATTTTTTGTGGCTAAAAGCTGCTCAGGAGTTCTCAGCGAGATTTGGGATTATGCCCGTGACGAGAACAACCAGATTATAAAGGTGAATGACCATTACATGGACGCAATGCGATATGCGGTTTTCAGCGCGGCGAGCAGCGGTGTTGTGATGGGATAGGATTTGATATGGGATTGCGGAAAGTTATTTTAAAGGCATTAAAACCATTCTCTGAAATAAGTGAAAAGGAATTGCAGGATGATTTTGCGCAAACCGAAGAAGAAATTGTAAGAGATCCTTACATGCAGGATGTGTGGGTGGCTAACTGTGTGGACATCATATCAAGAAACGTCGGGCGAGCTGACTTTGAAATAAAAGTGAACGGAGTGAAAACATCGGACGGTTTTGCGGCAAGGCTTTTTGACGAGCCAAATCCGTATATGAGTCGGTTTGAGCTTTGGCAGAGGACTGCCGCATGGTGGAGCTTAGAGGGGGAAGCCTTCTGGTATTTCGGCAATGACTATGCAAGTGGAGTTCCGAAGGAGCTTCATGTATTGAATCCAAGAAAGATTCAAGCTGTGATGAACAGTGGAGAAATAACTAAATGGGTTTACGAGGGAAACAGGGAGAAATTCATTATCCTTCCTTCCGAAATAATACATTTTAAGAACTGGAATCCTTACAACCATTACAGGGGGTTAAGTCCTCTTTTGTGCATGAAAGACGAAATCGGAGAAGACATACTTGCAAGCAGACAATACAGGAAACTTTTGAAAGAAGGGGGAATTCCAAAAGGCCTTTTAAAAACAGACCAGATACTTACAGAAGCCGATGCGGAACTACTTGAGAAGAAATGGGAAAGCAAATACGGAAGCGGCGTAAAGAATAAGATTGCCGTTCTTGGCAAGGGGACTGAATATCAGCAACTGACTTTCAGCCCTGATGTGTTGAAATTATATGACATGAAAAAATGGAATCTGTATACGATTCTCGCAAGATACGGAATACCGCCGAGGGTGGCGAACATACAGGATGCAAAAAGCAGTCTGAGCGGAACGGACACTAACAGCCAGCACACGGCGTTCTGGAACTACACGCTTATTCCCCTGCTTCAGCAGTTTTCGCAGATTGTAGAGGTTCAGTTTTTCAGGCGTTTTCATTTAAAGGAAAGGGGAAGCTTTAACCTTGACGGAATTCCTGAATTGCAGGAAAGCAAGGACGCGCGGAGCAAAAGGGATATTGCGGAAATAAACGCCGGACTGCGGACTATAAACGATGTCCTTAGGGAGAGAGGACAGGAAACAAAAAAATGGGGCGACTATTGGTATAGAAAATCAGATTTAATAAAAGAAGGATAACTGTAAAAAAAGATGGTCAGATGTTTTATAGGCAGTAATTATGAACGCTACTCTTTGAATCTTACGAACATTCTTAAAAAATTTGTTTGTGAGGAAAACATCGTGACAGTCCCCGACTTCAACGACTTTATAAGCAATTATGAAGCACAGGACGAGAGGGTGATACTGTTTGCCGACAGGTATTATTTCGGATTCCATGTTGAGAATCAGCTCTTTAAGATTTTTTCGGTAAACCCGAAAACGGAGATAGTCATTTTTGACGAGATGGAATTTGAAAAACAGTTTGCCTTCAGACTTTACAACACAGGCATACGGGGGCTTTTAGACCATGTGATTACAGGTAACGACACAGAAAAAAGAATGCAGAAAGTCCTTGGCGGTCAGAGAGTTTTTCCAGACAACATAGCGGCTTTTATAGCCAACGGAGAGCATCTTGACAAGAAGGACTGCTACAACGCCCCGACGGTAAAGGAGTTCCAGTTTTTATGTCTTGTAAGCTACGGCTTTGGATACAAGCAGATTTGCGGAAGGTTTGACATAAGCGAAACGATGCTTGGAACATACATTGAGCGCATAAGAAACAGGCTCGGAGCAAAGACTACTACGGAAGCGGTAAGGATTATGCTTCAGACAAAAGAAAACTCTCATTTAGAGGATGATGAATATGACAGTTTTTGTGGATGGGATTTACAGCAAGGAGTGCTCGTTGAATACGAGCGCGCTGGCGAAGCTGCTAAACGAAAATCGCCAAAAAGGAGAACAGGCGCGCAATGTAGACATCTACAGGAACGTGCGGATGGAATGTACTCAAAAAAACGAAAAGGACAGGCTCTGCATAACGATGAGCACAGGCGATCTTGACCGCGACAACGAAAAAATAGACCAGAGCGGCTGGGTTCTTGACGGCTACAAAAAAAATCCCGTGATACTGTGGTCGCATGACAGGAACATTCCGGCAATAGGATATATGGAAAACATCATTCTTGGAAAAACACTGCAAGGCGAGATGATTTTTAACGACAGGGAATTTGACCCTTTCGGGTGGGGAATCGGACAGAGGCTTTTGAAGGGAAGCCTGAACTGCGGTTCCGTGGGGTTCAGGGTGATTGAAGCGGAAGTTGTGAATCATTCTGTAAATCCGGATGAAAAGGCGGATTTGATTTTCAGAAAGCAGGAGCTTTTGGAATTCAGCGTCTGCAATGTTCCGGCGAATCCTTACGCGGAAGTTATCCGCACGGCAAGGAGCGGAGAGGAAAAGTCTCTGTATGAGTTCTTGAAAAAAGGGGGATATAGGCTGAACTGAAATAAAAGACGGCTGAATGCATTTTTGGAAACGCCATTCAGATTAGAGAAAACTCTAGCGTAATTTTAAGGAGAAGAAATTGAACGAGAAAATCGCATTACTGGAAAAAAAGCTTGAAGGAATGAAGAACATGATTCCAAAGGCGGGGGCAAGCGACGAGCAGATTGCAAGGTATTTTTCCGAGCAGGACGCCATAATCGAGGACATAACGAAAGCCGTGATTGATATGCACGGCGTTACCACCTCGGAAATGGAGAGCATGAAGGACACTATCAAATCGCTGAAGGACGAGCTGAAAAAAGCGGACAAAAGCATTACCGTCATGGACGAAAAGGAAGCCGCATACGGAATCGGAAAAATGCTTGCCGCGCTCTGGACTAACAACAGGCAGACGCTCGGCGAAATGAAATGCTGTCCGAACTTCGGCATGGATAAGTGGACGAACATCAAGGATTACAGCTGGGTAACAGGAAAGGGCTTTATCCGCTCGAAAGACGCTCTGGGAGATCCTATCGGAAACATGGAGTCCAACGACCAGTACCTTATAAATCCTGTGTATTCTGAAATCCTTATTGAGGCGGCCGCGGAAGAATCCTGTATGATGAAGCTTGTTTCTGAAAGGCGAATGACGGGCCCCAGCCTTTTTCTTGACGAGGACGAAGGAAGCCTGGTAAAGATGACCTGGAACACAAACTACGGACAGCAGATAAAGAGCGTAACCGCAACTTCTCCAAGCAGAGTTGAGCTTAAAGCATATACGCTCGCCGGTTTTATAAGCTGGTATGACGAGTTTGAAGAGGACGCTTTTGTGGACATTGGCAGAAGGTTCATAAAGAAATTCAAGGCTTCTTACGCCCACGAGTTTGACACGCAATGCCTGACAGCAAAGGCTACTCCGTTTACAGGAGCGTTGAACGCAAAGAACGTGAATGTACAGAGTATTTCCAGCACGGACGGAAGCAAGCTGAGCTACGAGGATTTTAGGAAAGCTGAAATGCTTGTGCCGAGCGCGGAGCGGGCAAAATGCAAGTGGTTTTTGAACGATACCGTTCTTAACGAAATCACCAACATAAAGGATTCTAACGGAAAACCGCTCTGGCGGCAACCGTGGGAAAAGATGCCCGGCGTGATTGACGGCTATGAAGGAATTGTCTGCAGCGTTCTGCCGCAGTTTACCGACTTAAAAGCCGACACTCCGTTTGCGGTGTTTATGAACCCAGAGCGGATTATCCACGGCAACAGGAAGGAAATAGAGCTTAAACGCTTTTCTGACACTACGGAAAGCCTTGAATACGGACAGGAGTTCTTGCGGTTCAGAAAGCGTGACGGATTTTTAACAACCATGGGAAAAAGTATGGCTGTCTTAAAAACTGCAAAATCATAGTTTTATGACACGGCAGAAAAAGAGCGCGCTTTTTTTTTGCCGTGTCATTGACTACAGGAAATAAATTATGAATGAAGGGCAGATTATTGTAAGTTATGAAAAAATAAGGATTTTTTTTAATCTTGATGAACGCGAAAAACAAAGAGACTTGCTTATTTTGCAAAGCTCTCAGAAAGCGATAGAAAATTATTTAGACCGTAAATTATGTTTAAATGAGTATATATGCATACAGACAATTAAAAATCAAAAAATAATACTTGAAGAATTGAATCCCATTAAAATTGACAGAATGCTTGATTTATCAGCAAGAGAAGTTCTGGTAACTGAATGTAGTCTAAAAGGTCAAAATGTATTTTTTTCTAATCTTCATCTTGAAAATCATGAAGCGTTAATTAGATACAATGCCGGTTTTACAGAAGAAAACTTACCTGCGGATTTAGAAGAATGCATTATGAATGTGTTTATGCACAAAAGCGAGGTTTTAAGAAAAAGAATAAAAGGCGGGTTTGAAGCAAACGAATATTCCATTCTGAATAATCTTAAAATACCGGAAGATGTCAAAGAAATTCTTGAACCGTACAGGAGAAAGCTGTTGTAATGAAAAATGCTGAGAAGCTTTTAATTGAGTTTTCTACATTTTTTGCAGAAAACATATCTACATATATAAAAACTGTAAATGAAGAAAATTCTGGCGGAATACAGATTGAGGATTTTTACAGCATAGGAATTTTTGGAAACAGTCATAGAACCTTACCTTTTGTTACCGTAAGCCTTGAGCAGGCGGAGCTTACGGAAAAAGACAGGATTATTGAAAATGAAGTTTATTTTCTGGAAATGAAATTACATTTGCAGGAAACTTTAGATAATGCAGAACAGAGAAAAATGCGTTATGTAAGAGCGGTCTGTCTTTTTTTTGAGGAGTATGAATTCTGCGATTTATGGCAAATGGCAAAAATCACAGAATTCAAGAAAAACAGCGTTTTTATAAGGGTTGAATTATAAGTTGTTCCTACAAATTGTCATTTGTAGGACTAAAACACCGCGCTTTCAGGCGAGCTGAAAACGCTAGATGTAGTGGATATTAGAAAACAGATGACAAAATATACTTTATCGTAATTTTTTCATTCTTGTTCATAATATATAATTCTCCATTCATTATTTTGATATGATAATTTGAAAATTCAATTTCCTCATTATTTAGAATTGTATATTCAAATTCACCATAGATTGATATTAAAATTGTATCAAAAATATATTCGTCACGATTTTCTAAATATGTAGTACTGACACCGGTATTTATTATCAGTAACCGATTGTTTTCAAGAAATATAAACTCTTCTTGAATTTCCTGATCAAAATAATTCTGCCTATCTATATCTGCAAAGTCGGTTTCCGGTATCCAATGAGTTCTCTGTAAATCAGCTACATTATTTACCATATTTAATTTAGAAACTCGTGATTCTAAATAGTCTTTATAATTATTCCCCTCTGAATAAATTATATTTGTAAAAAAAATTAAAAAAATGCAATAAACAAATTTCTTCATAATTAAAACCCCTCCTTTTCCAACATGGCATCAATATAATCATTGGCCTTCTGTTCAGCTCGTATATTAATCTCAGTAGAAGAAAGACCTTGCTTATAAGCTGATTTCTGCTCTTCTTTAAATATAACATTAGCTTCATCAAGAATATTATTTACCTTATGAGCGTTATTAGAGCCATCGGAATTTTTTGATTTTCTCAATTTTTGAAGTCTATTATAACGAGCTTTTTCATCACTAATATATTTATTATATGAATCCGAACCTTTTTCATATCCTAAACACTTTTGCGCAAATTGTTTGACATCATTGCCAATATAGTCATCTGCCTGTTTAGAATCCCAATCTACAGCTAATTCAAATGTGTTATTCGCAGGAATTATAATTTTATCACTTTGTAGATTATAATTTTTTAGTGCTAATAACTTCTTTTCATATTGATTACAATAAAAGTTAAGCGTTTCTTTGAATTTTTCATTTGCATAAAAACTACCGAAGAAATTACCATCAGGGTCTATATAGCGTACCGGGTTATTTCCTGCGTAGTGATACAAATTACCATTTGTCTAACTAAACGCCCTTTCAGCCTCCTCTTGCCCTGTTATACCACGGAAAAACAGAAATTCTGTGTTCTGTTTTTTAAATTTCGGAAGAATTCTGACTTTTAAGCAGGAATTCTTCCGAAATTCTGCGCATTTTAAGCCTTGTTCCTACAAATTGTCATTTGTAGGAGTAAGAACTAGCGTTTCCAGACTGGTGTGAAAACGCTAGATGTGGGGTAGTTAGTTAATCATATATATACTTCCATCCTGTGTAAATCTGATTCTTTTTGAAAATGATATTGTTTCAATAATAAATTTTTGAGTTTCCTCTGGTGAATAACTCTTCTCTAAATTACTTTTTCTTTTGTTTTCAAAATATTTTTCTATTTCCAAATACATTGAATCATCTGAAAAAAATGACTGGAGAACAGTGTCATACTTTTTTTTTAAGAAAATAAGAATTCCTTTTAATTCCGTATCAGAGTCAAAGAAAAACTTATTGTATCCTTTTTCAAAAAACATCTTTTCCTCTGAATCTCCATAAACGACAAAGAAACTTCTTATAAGAAGGTCCGGTTTATATCTTTTTCGTAAGTATATTTTTATTGAATCCTCATTTTTCGTTGATTCAATTATAAATCCATTACCCTCGAAAAGAATTCCAATTTCATTTGAAGCAATTGATTTTATGGAAACATTGGAATATACAAAAATCTCTTTCGCTAACTTTTTACAAATTTTATTAAAATTCTGCATTCTATTCTCCATCATCAATAGAATAATAGTATAAGCCTTGTGTTATTGGATCTGCCGTAAATGTAATTGTGGCTTTTTCACCAGCTTCTGGATATGGAAAGGTCATACCATCAGGGATATCAGTTCCTCCTTTTACATGATAACCACTGGAATTCTTAGATAAATCGGATATATACCCTGATATTTGTTTCTTAGCTTTTTCATTTTTATAGCCAGTTTTACATGAATCTGGCTTTAGTTCATAAACAGAAATTGATTTATCTATATTATTTGTAACAACAAGATCTGGTCTTTTTTGTGGAGATGATAACTCATCAATGGCAGGATCTTGTTCCGCTAAAATTTCTTGATTTCTTAAATCAGCTCCTATTTGCTTGAAAAGAAAATTTAGTATTCTATTTAATGGTCTATCGGAAAACGCATTTCTATTACTTGCAGCTTGTTCTCCTACTAATATAATCGTCAGTTGATCCTCAAAAAATGCATGAGCTTTTTGTCCTATTCTTGAATCTGGTTTTACAGGGCTTTTTCCATCAGGGTCTATATAGCGTACCGGGTTATTCCCCGCGTAGTGATACAAATTACCATTTGTCTAACTAAACGCCCTTTTCAGCCTCCTTTTGCCCTATTATACCACGGAAAAACAGAAATTCTGTGTTTTGTTTTTTAAATTTCGGAAGAATTCTGACTTTTAAGCAGGAATTCTTCCGAAATTCTGCGCATTTTAAGCCTTGTTCCTACAAATTGTCATTTGTAGGAGTAAAGCCTAGCGTTTTCAGACGGAGTGAAAACGCTAGATGTGGGGTGGTAATAAATTAATACTCTTTTTAAAAATTCAGTTTTTGCTC